>TARA_R100001369_G_scaffold10707_4_pt1 | contig 50781 bp, 39 predicted proteins | sample TARA_R100001369 | Tara Oceans TARA_R100001369 (sample SAMEA2621528) | marine metagenome | biome: marine biome (ENVO:00000447); feature: surface water layer (ENVO:00002042); material: "saline water (ENVO:00002010), including plankton (ENVO:xxxxxxxx)" | depth 5 m
GCAACCCTATTTACCTTAAGGATATTGCCACAATAGACTTTCAACCTAAAGAGAAAACAACTTATGCTAGAGCGTTTAATCAAGCAGAGGAAAAAAGTGAAACCGTTGTAATGCTCGACGTTAAAAAGCGTGCTGGAAAAAACATGGTCACAGCAGCCGAGAAGATTGAAAAAATTGTCGCTGATGCAAAGACCAATGTATTTCCGACCAATTTAAAAATAACAATTACTAACAATCAATCTTCAAAAACTATTGGTCAAGTAGACGATTTGGTAAACAATATCATTTTCGGTATTATACTCGTCGTAACCGTTTTAATGTTCTTCTTAGGATTTAAAAACGCCTTATTTGTTGGCTTTGCCATACCTATGTCTATGTTTATGTCACTAATGATTTTAGAAGCATTAGGCTATACGATGAATACAATGATACTCTTCGGACTTATTATGGGGCTTGGGATGCTAGTAGATAACGGTATTGTTGTTGTAGAAAATGTGTATCGCTTAATGCAAGACGAAGGTATGTCTCGCATAGAAGCTGCCAAGAAAGGTATTGGTGAAATTGCATTTCCTATTATAATTTCTACGGCAACTACAGTTGCCGCTTTTATTCCTTTAGGATTATGGCCAGGAGTTATGGGACAATTTATGATTTATTTTCCTATAACTCTTTCGGTAGTTTTAGGATCATCATTAGTTGTTGCTATATTCTTCAATTCTGTCTTAGTATCTCAATTTATGACTATTGAAGATAAAGATATGCCAATAAAAAAAATCATCATTATTTCAAGCACAATAGCAGGTATTGGTTTATTAATAACCCTTTTTGGTGGAGCATACAGAGGTTTAGGTACTGTAATGCTATTTACTGCTGTAATGCTTTGGGTCTATCGCTTAATTCTTAGGAAAGCTGCCAATTATTTTCAAACAAAAATGTTGGTGCGTCTTGAGAATTTTTATGAAAGTGTACTCTCTAAATCTTTAAAAGGTTGGAAACCACAATTAATTGCCTTTGGAAGTTTAATACTATTCTTTTTAGCATTAGGAAGTTTTGGTGCTTCAGTAGACAGTCAGCGTACAAAAATCGAATTTTTCCCAGACAATAAACCTAACCAGATTATTGTCTATATAGAATATCCTCAAGGTACCGATATTGCAAAAACAAATACAATTACCAAAGAAATTGAAACTAAAGTTTACAGTATTTTAAATGATCCTGAATATATAAAAGATGGTGAAAACTTTTTAGTAGAAAGTGCCGTCGCCCAGATTGGTGAAGGTGCTGGTAATCCACAAACTGATGGTGGCTCTGCTGATAAAATGCCACACAGAGGTAAGATTACAGCATCAATGCGAGAGTATAAGTATAGAAATGGTAAAGATAGTGAAGTGCTACGCCAAAAAGTTCAAGAGGCTTTGTCAGATGTATATCCTGGAGTGCTAATATCAGTAGAAAAAGATGCTAATGGACCACCTGTAGGACCACCAATAAACATTGAAATTGAAGGCAATGATTACAACGAGCTCATTGATTTAGCAGAACGTATGCGTGAGTTTATAAACAGCAAAAATATTGCTGCCATAGATGAACTTAAGATTGATGTTAATAAAGATAAACCTGGAATGAAAGTGCTTGTCGACAGAGAAAAAGCTGGAGAATTAGGCGTGAGTACTGGTCAAGTTGGTACACAATTGCGTAATTCTTTATTTGGTGCTAAAGCTGGCGTCTATAAAGAGGATGGTGATGATTTTGATATCTACGTACGTTTTAATGAAGACTTAAGGTATAACAAAAGTGCGCTCTTTAATCAGAAAATTATCTTTAGAGATATGGCTTCTGGTACCATTAAAGAAGTCCCAGTATCATCAGTTGCTAAGCAAAAAAATAATTCTGGTTTTAGTGCTATTAAGCACAAAGACACAAAGCGCGTGGTAACTGTATATTCTGCATTAGCGCCAGGTTATGTAGATGCAGGAGTTGCCGTTGAGCAGATTAAAAATGAAATGAAAAACTTTAAAGGTAAACCAGATGCAATCAAAATCGATTATACAGGACAGATTGAAGAACAAAACAAAGAGCAAGCCTTTTTAATGGGTGCGTTTTTTACAGGTTTAGGTTTAATTTTCTTCATTCTAATTTTTCAATTTAATTCGGTTTCTAAACCAGCAATTATTATGATTGCTATTTTCTTAAGTTTAATTGGTGTCTTTGGAGGTATTGTTATTACAGGAGACTCATTCGTTATTTTAATGACTATGATGGGTATTATTTCGCTGGCTGGTATTGTTGTAAATAATGGTGTAGTACTACTCGATTATGCACAACTCTTAATTGACAGACGGAAAAATAAGCTCGATTTAGATGTTTCCGAATATTTACCAAAAGACGAATTATTACAACAAATCATTAAAGCTGGTAAGGCGCGTTTAAGACCTGTTTTACTCACGGCAATTACAACGATTCTGGGATTAATTCCACTAGCTATTGGTCTAAATATTAACTTCTTTACCTTATTTAGTGAGTTTGATGCTAACATATATATTGGTGGAGATAATGTTATTTTTTGGGGGCCTTTAGCTTGGACCGTAATCTATGGATTATTTATAGCAACCTTCCTAACCTTAATAGTGGTGCCTGTTTTATTCTATTTATCTACTATTTTTAAAATGTGGTTGAAGCGTAAATTCAGTTCAGACCCTAAAGCATTAGAACTCATAGAAAATGAAACACCAGTGCTTGAATAAAGCACTGTGATTAATAGCGAGAAAGCCTCAACTAATGTTGAGGCTTTTTATATTTGATTATCTATCTTTTATAGTTCATCTTTCTTAGATTTATATAATTTGCTATTAGTTAACTACTATTTTATGACAAAAATACTATTAGCGATGTAAATGTTTTAACTATTACTGCAACCAATGGAGATACTGCTAATTATGAAGCTCCGATTCTAAGTGTGTAAGAAAACGAATTACAGCAAATAAATATATCCTAATCCTGCTACTGAAACCATCAATATTAAGTCTAAAATAAATACGATAAAACGCATTGAAATTTATTCAATAACAGGACGACTATTAAAATCAATAGAGGACACTTTTACTACTATTGATATATCAAACTTTTCACAAGGATCTTACTTCTTAAAAGTTTACAGTGCTGACAATTTTATAATTAAACAGTTTGTGAAAAAATAAACAACTACAAAAGCGCTTTTACAACTCTTATATTACTAATAATAATGCTAAATTTGCAGCCTATTTATAGTCAATATATTATTAATGTACAGAAGTCACAATTGTGGTGAATTAAGAGCATCACACAGCAATACAGAAGTTACACTTTCCGGTTGGGTTCAAGGAATTAGAGATAAAGGATTTATGATATACATAGATCTTCGTGATCGTTATGGTATTACTCAACTTTATTTTGACGAAGAACGCACAGCTAAAGACTTAATGGAAAAAGCGTCTAAGTTAGGACGTGAATTTGTAATTCAAGTTAAAGGCACTGTGATTGAGCGTGCTTCAAAAAATCCAAACATACCAACAGGTGGGATGGAAGTTTTAGTTTCAGAATTAAGCATATTGAATGCCTCTCTAGTACCACCTTTTACGATTGAAGACAAAACTGATGGTGGTGATGACATACGCATGAAATATCGCTATTTAGATATTCGTCGTAATCCTGTTAAAGAGAGTTTAATCTTTAGAGCAAAAGTGACTCAAGAAGTTAGAAATTACCTTTCAGAGGACGGTTTTATAGAAGTTGAAACCCCTTACTTAATCAAATCTACACCAGAAGGCGCAAGAGATTTCGTAGTCCCTTCTCGCATGAATGAAGGTGAATTTTATGCCCTTCCGCAATCACCTCAAACTTTTAAGCAATTGCTTATGGTTGGTGGCATGGATAAATACTTTCAGATTGTAAAGTGTTTTAGAGATGAAGATTTACGTGCGGACCGTCAGCCAGAATTCACACAAATAGATTGTGAAATGGCTTTTGTAGAGCAAGAAGATATCTTAAATGTGTTTGAAGGCTTAACACGTCATTTACTAAAAGAAGTCAATGGAGTTGACGTTGAGAAATTCCCAAGAATGCTCTATGAAGATGCGATGCGTTTATACGGTAATGACAAACCAGACATTCGTTTTGGGATGGAGTTTGGGGAACTTAACGACGTGGCGCAGCATAAAGAATTTGGCGTATTTAATAATGCAGAACTAGTGGTTGGTATCGCTGTTCCTGGAGGAAACTCTTATACAAGAAAAGAAATCGATAAATTAATTGATTGGGTAAGACGTCCACAAGTTGGTGCTTTAGGTATGATTTATTCACGTTGCAACGACGATGGAAGTTATAAATCTTCTGTAGATAAATTTTACGACCAAGACGATTTAGCAAAATGGGCAAGCAGTACAGGTGCGAAACCTGGTGATTTAGTTTGCGTATTATCTGGCGATACTAATAAAGTAAGAGCGCAATTAAGTGCCTTACGTATGGAGTTGGCAACACGTTTAGACCTAAGAGATCCTAAAGTATTTGCTCCACTGTGGGTTATTGATTTCCCATTGTTAGAATTAGATGAGGAAACGGGTAATTATCATGCAATGCACCATCCATTCACGTCTCCAAAACCAGGACAAATAGAATTGTTAAATACCAAGCCAGGCGAAGTTAAAGCCAATGCTTACGATTTAGTGTTGAATGGTAATGAAATTGGTGGTGGATCGATTCGTATTCACGATAAAGCAACACAAGCCATAATGCTAAAACATTTAGGTTTTTCTGATGAAGATGCCAAAGCACAATTCGGTTTCTTAATGGATGCGTTTGAATATGGTGCACCACCACACGGAGGGTTAGCTTTTGGTTTAGATAGATTGGTTGCTATACTAGGCGGCCAAGAAACCATTAGAGATTTTATTGCCTTCCCTAAAAATAATTCTGGTCGTGATGTTATGATTGATGCACCTGCGCCAATTAATGATGAACAACTCAAAGAACTGAGTTTGAAACTCAATTTAAAATCATAAATCATTAAAATCCTGCTTCTTGCAGGATTTTTTATTAGATTTAAGTAATGAAAACGCACAAAAGTTTAAGCTTTCAATTACTTTTACTAACAATCCTATTCTTTGGTTGTGATAATTCTGAAAAAGCAGAAATAAAATACCAGCATCGTATTGGCTATATAAATCCTGAGACCTCAAGATATTCTATAGATTTTAAGCTGTGTAATGAAGAATACATTGTTGGTTATTACTCGAGTTACGCACCACAAGTTTATAAAAATGATAAAATTGCTTTTCGCAACTTCATTAGAGACAACTATCAGAATAAAGATTATAAAGACACCGGTTTTTTAAATCTTCGCTTTCATATTAATTGTGAAGGACAGATAGGAAATGTAGAAGTTAATGAACTCGACCAAGACCTTGAATTAACCAACCTAAATAAAGAATTAGTTCAACAACTAATTAACCTTTCAATAAACAAAAACAACTGGAACTCTTTTGAATACGAAGGGAAACAATTTGACACTTATATGTATTTAATCTTTAAACTAGAAAATGGAAATGTACATGAAATCTTACCATAACTATTTCTACGTTTTTTTACTAATCTTAGGTTATAGCTGTGCAGAAAAAACAGTTTTAGAAGAAGATATAGAACGTTCTCGGAAAATATATACAGAAGGTGAAAAACTAACTCAAGGTTCTATAGAAAGTATGTTGCGACTAGAAAATGCTATAGAAATAGATCCTAATAATTGTGATGCTGTAAGAGAGCTTTCAGTCGCTTACTTAAAACGTGGTTTAGCTCATAGATGGAAACTACAATTTGATAAAGCCGTAGAATGCGATCCAAACATATGGCAACCTATGAGAGGTTACCTATATCTATCATTCTACAGAGATTATAAAAAGGCCATTGCGGATTTTAATGCAAGTGATACGTTAACTCCAAATTTTATTGATGCGCCACAAGGACAAAGTGTAGATTATTGGAGAGGCATGGCTTATTTGGGCTTAAAAGATTACAAAAATTCTTTAGATTTTTTTAATAAATATATCAACACTGAAACTAAAGAATGGGGAGAAGATATGGTTGAGGTTACCGCTTTTTTATACAGAGGTATTGCTTTATTCGAAAACTTAAACTTTGAGCTTGCTCTAAAAGATTTTGATAAAGTATTAGTGTATAATCGAGGAAATTCTGCTGATGCAAAATATTATAAAGCATTAATCCTAAAAGACTCCAACCCTATTGAAGCAAAACATATATTAGAATCTTCAATTGAAGATTTTAAAAACAGCTTTTATAACCAAAGAGATTACGTTGAAATTTTAAAACAAATCTATCTTGAAGATTTATTGCTTCTACAACAAGAATTAAAAGAAAAAATAAACTTAAAATCATAAATTATGTACTTATAAGTTTCAATTATGCCAACAAAATCAAAAATTTTTAAACGCTTACTTATTTGGAGATATAAATACATCTCTGAAAAGAACTTTGTGTTTTTACTCAGTTTGGTTATTGGCTTATTGGCTGGATTAATTTCAGTAACTATAAAAAACATAACATTTACGATTGAAGCGCTATTAGAAAAAGGCATTGTTCTATCTCAGAATAGCATCTACTTTATCTTACCAATTATTGGGCTTTTATTAGTGTATCTCTTTGTAAAATATGTTTCAAAGAAACCAAGCGGACATGCTATTCCATCTATTTTGTATTCATTATCTAAACGATATGGCATCATCGACAAGAAGAATATTTATTTACCATTAATAACTGCTCCTTTAACTGTAGGATTTGGTGGTTCAGTAGGACTACTCGGCCCAGCAATACTTTCAGCTTCAGCACTAAGTTCTAACTTAAGTACACTACTTCATATCGATAAAAAAACACGAAGTCTACTAATTGCCTGTGCATCCGCAGGTGCTATTGCTTCAATTTTTAAATCACCAATTGCTGCCATAATTTTTGCTATAGAAATCTTTAGTTTAGATCTTACCTTTGCATCTTTACTACCGCTTTTAATTGCTTCTGTTTCCTCTGTAATTACATCCTATTTTTTCTTAGGAGATAGTGTGCTTCTAGACTTTACAGTTTCTGAAAAATTTATGATTAAAGATACCTTGTTTTACATCTTATTAGGAATAGGAACAGGTATAGCATCTATTTATTTTTCAAAAATATATTTTGGAATTACCTCATTTTTTAACCGATTTAAATCTGCAAAACATAGGCTTATTATAGGTGGTTTAGCCATAGGAGTCATGTTGTTTTTTATTCCGCCACTTTATGGTGAAGGTTTTAGTTTTATAAATGATTTAATGGCAGGCGACGCTATTAAAGCATTAGGCAATACACCTTTTGATGCATATTTAGATAATATTTGGGTTGTTATTGGTTTACTTTTTGGAATTACGCTTTTTAAAGCCATAGCAATGACCACTACTTTTGCTGCTGGAGGATCTGGTGGAATCATAATCCCAACATTAGTTATGGGAAGTACTTTAGGAAATGTAGTTGCAAAAGTTATTAATAATTGCGGCTTAGGTTTTTCTGTATCTGAGGCTAATTTTACATTAATTGGTATGGCTGGTCTAATTGCAGGAGTGCTTCATGCTCCGTTAACTGCCATCTTTTTAATTGCAGAAATTACTGGTGGTTATGAGTTATTTATTCCGCTAATGATTACAGCTTCAATGTCTTTTATTATTAATAAAAATGGTTTAGATCACACCATTTATACAAAAGAATTGTTAGAAAAAGGTGCATTACTAACTCAAGATAAGGATAAAAATGTTTTAACGTTGATGACGCTAGACTCTGTAATAGAGAAAGATTTTATTCAACTACATCCCGAAATGACACTTGGAGATATGCTTAAAAATGGAGTTTCTAAATCTAATAGAAATCTATTCCCAGTCACTGATACTGATGATAGTTTTGTTGGTATTATCTTACTCGATGATATACGAACCGTTATGTTTGATCAATCACTGTACAGCTCTACAACAGTTGAAACTTTTATGCATAAACCACCAGAGTATATTCATTATGAAAAGGATTCTATGGAAGTGGTTATGAAGAAATTTCAAACCTCAGGTGCTTGGAATTTACCTGTTATTAAAGACAATAAATATTATGGCTTTGTTTCAAAATCAAAATTACTAACAGCTTATAGACGCGAATTGATTAATTTTACATAATAATAGAATCTTGACCGTTACAATGAAAATAGTCTAAGTACTTTTTTAGAAAAAGAATGAAACCCATAAAAATCATAACATTTATAGCCTTAATTGCTTCATTTACAAGTATTATATGTGGCTTTACATTAGATCTAGTCTATTCAGAAAAACTTATTGGCTTTGGAGTCCTTGGTTTATTCTTTGTGGTTTTTCCGTTATTTTCTTATTACAGATGGAAAGGAAAAGACATAAAAGATTATATGCTTACCCAAGAAAATCTTGATAAAATGAAAGCAAAGGAAAGAACAAAAAGGACATAATTTTTTTAATGATTTCTAAATGGTTTTGAATTGGTTAACAAACTATTACGTAATCCTAGAAATCATAATTGGTAAATTACCTTTAGCATAAAATGTTCTTAATTCAAGCTACGCTTCTCAATAAAAAATCGTTTCATCAATGCAGAAGCCTCTTCAGCCATAATACCACTAACTACTTCTGTTTTAGGATGAAGCTTAGTTCCTAAGGTTTTAAACCCACGTTGCTCGTCTGAAGCACCGTAAACAATTTTAGAAATTTGGCTCCAGTACAATGCACCTGCACACATCTGGCAAGGCTCTAAAGTTACATAAAGTGTACACTTATTTAAATATTTTCCACCTAAGAAATTAGCAGCTGACGTAATGGCTTGCATTTCTGCATGCGCGGTAACATCGTTTAGTAATTCAGTAAGATTGTGTGTTCTTGCAATAACTCTATCTTCTACAACAATAAGTGCGCCTACTGGGATTTCACCCTTTTCAAAAGCAGCTTCAGCTTCCTGAAATGCTTTTTTCATAAAGTATGTGTCGTCGAAAGGGTTTATCATAAATGAATTAAAAAATTAATGTCCTTTAGTTCTTAATGATTTTTTCATTGTAGTTAAATGTATCACCTTTAATATTCAAAATATACAATCCAGATTGTAATTGACTTGTATTTAAGCTAATCGTATTGAACAATTCTTTTCGCATTTCTAAAACTATTCTACCATTAATATCTACTAAAGTAATTGCAACATTACCCATATTCTTAGGTGTTGAAATAAATAATTCTGTTTGTGTAGGATTTGGATAAATATTCAAACTATCCTTAGAAAATTCATCAACACTTAAACTAGAACAATTAGCTAATGACGGATCGCTACTTAATGGCATTGAAAAATCTTCAGTTTGGTCAATCCGAGAATTTGAATTTCCTTGAGTAGCGTTTAATCCTAAACCACGAGCAGCAAAAACTTCCCAAATAATACATTGATCTACACCACCTGTTGTTGCCATATCTGCTGCTAAAATAGCGTCTCTACCATCAACAAAACCTGGACTACAAGGTTGTAACTTTAGACCATCAATGACTAATTTCATAACCCTATTATTACCACCATTTCCGTTATACATATCAGAATCAAAACCATATTTATCTATATATGCCCAAGTAAGATCCCATAATACAGTTGCCCAAACAAACCCAATGCCATGTGGTTGAGCAAGTGTATTTGAGGCAGTGTATGTAAATCCATTCTCCGCAATATTTGTAGTGTAACGTGCTGGGCGTATACCACCGCCTGTGACAGGCTGACTTATCGCAAAAGTTCCAATACCTCTTGCGTCTGTAGCAGTGTCGGTATCTTTGAGTGTAACCATAAGGCCAAACCAATCTGACCAACCCTCACCCATTTGCTCATTATTCTGTAAGCAACCAGCAGCAGATGGGCCACCTGTTAATCGATTTGAGATACCATGACCATATTCGTGGGCTATAATTCCATTGTCAAAATCACCATCTATAAAATCTGTTAAATCTGGTCCTAATAAATCAGCAGTAATAGTTTCGCCATTTTCTAAAGCAGAGATTAAAGATTCTCCTAAAGCTTGAGATATCATAATAGATGGTATATCTACAGCGTCACCATCAGCTCCTGGTCCCATACCAGCTGGTGAACCTGGTACATTATTTACAACTATTACAGCAATCGCTCCAGCATTTTCAGCAGCTAAGACTTTAAATCCAAACTCACAATCACCTCGTCTTAGTATTGCTATATTACCATTAATTGCAGCTGAATTTATTAAAGGTTGACAACTATCATAAATATCACCAGTAGCATCTATTGCCAATGCTAAACTACCGGTTAATGGTTCCATTGTCGATAAGCGTGTGCCAAAAGTAGCACCTACACCTATGTATTCTCCTGCTATACTTCCATTAAGAATATTAACCCGATCTCCTCCGCTTAATCCTGGTGGTGCCCATAAAAACATTTGCATTCTTGGATTTAAACCATCTGGAGGTGTACCAAAATTAGCATTATTAAAAGCGCTACCGTCCTGAGCGTCAGCAAAAACAAAATCATCCCCAAGTCCTTGGTTTGTATAATTAGTGGTTTGAAAATTACCTGAACCCTCATCGAACCCATGCTGAAACCAAATATCGTGCATCATATTATTTAGATAAAACAAATTTGTAATCGCAGCTTCTTGATACTCGGCTGGTGATAAATTAAAATCTAATGGGAAATTAAAATTTAATGTTGCTGTTCCGTCCGGCGAAAAAGAAACTCTAGAATTATTACCTGCAGTATCTTCTTTAGCCCAAACATTATTACCTCTTGCAACTGTATAATCTGCTCCTGGAATTCCATCATCATCATGCCACCCAAATGGAGATGCATCAGAACTTGCTGGTTCTGTAACTATTTGTCGCGATCCATGGTTAGGACTCTCTAAAGGAAGTGCAAAAACGTTATAACTAGAGCCATCAACTAAGATCGAATTAGGTGATGTCACTAAACTGTTAAAATCCATCTGAGCTGAATGCTTCGAATGCTCATGCTCTTTTTCAAAAGTACAGGTTAAAATCAAATCATTAACTTCTAGTATTTCATTGGTCACAGCATTAACCCTCACACTCCACCAGTGCTTATTATCTTTAGCATAAATTATAAAATCCCATGCTAAAATTAAACGGTCTTCTTTTTTTACAAAAACTAACTCCACCGAAATATCTTGTGTAGCAATCCCTGCATTAGTAAACACATACTTATTGTTGTTATGCTCTAGCTGCTGTATATCTTGCAAACTACCTAGTTCTAATTGTGTTGCAACTTTCTGAATTGCTGAAATTGCAGAAAAAGAAGGTGACGTCGTATTAACTTTATTAGAAATATCATTTAAAAATCTATTTGCATAATAAAAGACTTTATCATCTTTAACAGCAACGCTAGAAATAGCTTTGAAAACTCGAATGCCCTGAAAAGTTTGATTGACATAAACCTGAGTTAAATCTGTAGTTTTAGAATAATAGGAATTGGTAACCACCAAGTTTTCTATATCTGAGTCTTTAAAATTGAACTCTGCCTTTTTATCTTCTAAATAGCTAATTATCAATGCTCCGTGCTCTGAATATTGAAGATTATTTTGAGTAAATACAAAGGTAGGTGCTATTATTAAAGCAAATAATAGCACATAAGATGTGAAAGTTTTCATCATAGCAATTAAGGTATAGTTAAACCCAAATTAGATTAAATGTCTAGGCTTAAATTAAATTTTTCTTTTTCTCAAAAATAAGAAATCATTGAGGATATTAAAAACATATAACCTTATTACTAAGAATTCGGTAAAAATTTTGATACTATATTAACAAGCTATCAATCATGAAAACGAACTTATCTATTTCAATCCCAAGACCTTGCCATAAAGGTTGGTCTAAAATGATTCCAAATAAAAAAGTTCGATTTTGCAAATCATGTTCTAAAACTGTTGTTGATTTCACAAAAAATGGATTTGACGTCATTCAAAATTATATTCATAAAGTGTTTCTCATGGCTCTATTATTAGCAATGGTGACTACATTGTTGAATTGTTCTGATGATAAAGGAAGGAAACAACAGATTAGTAATGTGGAAATTGTAAAAACCAATGAAAAAATTAGTGATACCGTTTTAGAAAATAAAACGGCAATAGATGCTAAGGATAATTCAGTAGCTCCAAAATCAACGGAACCTTTAAAAACAAAAATTAAAGAAAAAGTCATTATTGATGGCTTGATGATTACAGGTGAGATTGATAATGTAGAACCAATTGAAATAGACAATCTTGAGATTGAATCCATACCTCACTGTCTTAGCACAACAGAAGACTACATTTTAATTGGGTTTATAGCTGTTGACAAACCACCTGAATTTAATGATACGAAAAAGAAGTATATGTCTAATAGAATTTCTAAAATAATTACTGATAATTTTAGTATTAAAACTAGAGTTAACTTCGACTTAACAAGAAAACAAAAAATCATTGCACAATTTAAAATTGATGAGCAAAGTTTTGTAAAAGATATTGTAGTAAAACGAGCTACTCATTTATTACTTGAAAAGGAAACTAAAGCTGTCTTAAAACTACTCCCGCAATTTAAACCTGTAAAACAAGGAGGTCAAAATATCGCTGTTGTCTTTAGCTTACCAATAGTCTTTATGATTGAAGATTAATAAAATCTCGTATTTTTGCAAGGTGAATAATGAGCTTTTAAAACATATTAACCTTCCAAAAGATTTACGACAACTCAAAGCTGAAGACTTACCTCGAATAGCTAAAGAGTTACGTGAATTTATAATTAATATAGTAGCTACAAAAGAAGGGCATTTGGGTGCTAGCTTGGGTGTTATTGAATTAACTATTGCACTACATTATGTATTTAACACACCAGAAGATTTATTAGTTTGGGATGTTGGCCACCAAGCTTACGGTCATAAAATACTAACTGGTAGAAAATCTGTTTTTGATACCAATAGACAACTTAATGGTATTAGCGGTTTTCCAAAACGTAGTGAAAGTGACTATGATACTTTTGGAGTAGGCCATTCATCTACGTCAATTTCTGCCGCTTTAGGCATGGCAATTGCTTCTCAACTCAAAGGTGAAAGTAAACATCATATTGCTATAATTGGTGATGCTTCTATTGCTAGCGGAATGGCTTTTGAAGGTTTAAATCATGCAGGAGTTACAGACGTAAATCTATTAGTTATACTAAATGACAATGCTATTGGTATTGACCCAAGTGTTGGCGCATTAAAGCAATATTTAACCAACGTTAAAAAAGGAACTGAAAAACAAGATAATATTTTTGAGGCTTTAAATTTTAATTATTCAGGTCCTATTGACGGTCATGATTTACCTTTATTAATTTCAGAATTAGAACGTTTAAAAACAGTAAAAGGTCCAAAGTTTTTACATGTAATTACTACAAAAGGCAAAGGATTAAAACAAGCTGAACTTAACCAAGTACAATACCATGCTCCTGGAAAGTTTGATGCTAAAACTGGTGAACTTCCATCAAAATCTAACTTAAAACTACCTCCAAAATATCAAGATGTTTTTGGTGAAACTATTGTAGAACTTGCCTTAAAAAACGAAAAAATTATTGGAATTACTCCAGCTATGCCAACCGGTAGTTCTTTAAAATATATGATGGAAGAAATACCAGATCGTGCTTTCGATGTTGGCATTGCAGAGCAACATGCTGTAACTTTAGCTGCTGGTATGGCAACCCAAGGTTTAATTCCATTTTGCAACATTTATTCTACGTTTTTACAACGTGCCTATGACCAAGTCATACACGATGTAGCTTTACAAAATTTACCCGTAATTTTCTGTCTCGATCGCGCTGGTTTAGTTGGTGAAGACGGAGCAACGCATCATGGTGTTTTTGATTTGGCCTATCTAAATTGCATTCCAAATCTAGTAATCTTCGCTCCTAGAGATGCCATAGCACTTCGTAATATAATGTACACGGCACAATTAGGTATAGATTTTCCTATAGCTATTCGTTACCCTAGAGGTCGAGGACATCTATTAGATTGGAAAAAACAATTCGAACTTATTGACATTGGAAGAGGTCTCTGCCTAAAAGAAGGAAAAAGAATAGCTATCCTTTCTGTTGGTACCATTGCAAAAACAATTGAAGAAACTATTTTATCACTAAATAAAGATAATGACATAGGACATTACGATATGCAGTTCATAAAACCTTTAGACGCAAAATTATTGCATACTATTTTTAAATCCTACAAAGCTATTATTACGATTGAAGATGGAACTATTTTGGGCGGTTTTGGATCTTCTATATTAGCATTTGCAAACACTAATAACTATAAGCAAAACATTAAAATACTTGGAATTAGTGACGCGTTTGTAGAGCATGGTAAATTAAACCAATTACAAGCGATGCAAGAATTAGATACCGTGTCTATAAAAACAACTATTGAAAACTTACTCCTCAGTCTCAATAATTGCTAAATCTGTATGATTTTCGGGTTGTTCTATCTCTACACTAATTTGATCAGAAGTGTTGTTTTCTGTATTGGAGATATCATCAATCATTAGTAGGCATGTTAATACAACCATGAAGATAACTAAGCCTCCGAGTATATTATTTCTCATAAGTAGGTTTTTTTGAGGGCTGATTATGAGATAAATAAAAGGAATATATCGGTAAATAGCAAATTTATTCGATGAAATGCATCATAAAATATTACCTTTTAACTTTTGATGCAACAACATAGCGTTTGTATCAGATAATTTTGAAATATAAAGGCAAACCGCTAATAAGTTTTTATAAAGCGAATCGCTAGACAGTTTAACCGTTTCTGGTAAGATATTTTGTAACAATTTATCATAATTAGATGTATTATCATCAAAAACATTAAATGCCATTTTACCATAAGCGTTTAATAATTGATTAAGAATTTCATAACCAGCAATCTCTTTATTTATTACCTCTTTAGAACGGTAGACCTTATTTATACTTAGGTCTATAATATCCTTAATCTGTGCTTTATACTGACTTACGTCTAACAAAGCTGTTTCAAACTTACCTGTTAAAATTGACTCTTCATGTTTCATAAAGAGTAAAGCCGCCTCATCTATTAACGTGCCTATTGCTAAAGCACGTAAATAACTTACACGATCTTCCGTTGTTTTTAATGCATTGTAGTTCTCCGTCTTAATCTTTCCTTTAACTAACTTAATTAAATACTCTAAGGCGTACTCCTCTTGGATAAGACCAAGATTAATACCGTCTTCAAAATCTATAATGGTATAACAAATATCATCAGCCGCTTCAACTAAATAGGCTAGTGGATGCCTTTGAAAACTTAAATAATCTTTACTTCGTTCTAACAAACCAAGCTCCGTTGCTACACTTTTAAACATGTCCTTTTCACTCTGAAAAAAACCGTATTTTTTGTCTACTATATGAGTTGTTGGTTTCTTTGGTAATGACTCTTTAGGATATTTCATAAATGCTCCTAAAGTGGCGTAGCTGAGTCTTAAACCTCCCTCTCTACCTTCTCTGCTTTCTGTTAGAATTTTAAAACCATTTGCATTACCTTCAAAATCACATAAATCTTGATATTCTTTGTCTGTAAGTAGTGTTTTATACTGAGCTCCATTGCCATCTTTAAAGTAAGAACCAATCGCTTTTTCACCAGAATGACCAAATGGAGGGTTCCCTATATCGTGTGCTAAAGCAGCTGCTGCTACAATAGCACCAAAATCATTCATTTTGTAACCATGAACACTCTCTAAATGGGGATGTTTTTCTAAAAGTAACTTACCTACTTTTCTGCCTAACGATCTCCCAACCACACTTACTTCTAAACTATGTGTTAAACGTGTATGTACAAAATCTGTTTTAGATAAGGGTATAACTTGTGTTTTGTCTTGTAACCCTCTAAATTCTGAAGAAAATATGATTCTATCATAATCTACCTCAAAACCCAAACGTGTTTCATCTTGTTCTTTTCTTAAACGTTTACCTGTATCACCGTAGCGCTTTAAAGATAGTAGTTGCTCCCAATTCATAGTTAAAATCTTATAGTTTGCAAGATAGATAAATTGATACAGAATCACTTACAAAAACAGCATGCACCGCAGTATAATTTTCAATGTTAACTAATTGTTTCTTCAATCAAAGTCTTGTTAATATTATGCTAACCTTAAACTAACCTTTTTATGACCTAGAGTTAATTTTTGATTAACGCAAGAAAGATATTCCCGACGTTTCTTTGCAGCGCAATACAAATCAAACTAATGAAAAGTTTACACTTTATACTTATATTATTTATTTCAGCATTCTCATTTGCTCAAAACACAGGCTCTATTGCTGGAAAGTTAATTGACAAAGAATACAACGATGAGCCTCTTCCCTTTGCCAACGTTTTAATAAAAGGTACAACTAAAGGAACAACTTCTGATATAGATGGTCTGTATGAACTTAAAGATTTAGAAGTTGGATCTTACGTTTTAATCTTCAGCTTTGTGGGTTACGAAACCCAAGAAATAACAGTAGTCGTTGTCGCTGATAAAGTAACTACTTTAAATGTTCCTATGGGAGCAAGTGCTGCAAGCCTAGATGAAATTGTAATTACTACAACTACACGAAAGCAAAGTGAAGCGGCTTTACTTTTAGACCAAAAGAAAGCTGTAGAAATAAAGCAAAGTATTGGTGCAGAGGAACTGTCTCGTAAAGGGGTTAGTGACGCTGCTGGTGCAGTCGCCAAAATATCTGGTGTTTCTAAACAAGAAGGATCGAGTAATGTTTATGTAAGAGGTTTAGGAGATCGTTATTTAAACACAACAATGAATGGTTTATCATTACCTTCTAATGATGTTAACAAAAAGAATATCGATTTAAATTTATTCTCTTCAGATATTATAGAAAATGTATCTATTAGTAAAGCATATTCATCACGCTTTTTTGGAGATTTTTCTGCAGGTAACGTAGATATTACTTCAAAAGATTATAAGGGTAAAGGCTTTTTCAATTTTACCGTTGGTTCTTCAGTAAATACAAACGCTGCTGACAAAACATTCGTAAGAAGTGAAGGTACAAGTGCATTCGGTTTTTATAATAGATATGATAACAATCCTTTTGCTGTTATATTATCTCATGGTTTTGATCCTCAACAAGGCAATACACCAATAGATCTTTCTTTTAGCACTGCATTCGGAAAATCATTTGATTTCGAAAATGGTTCGCGGTTAAGCTTTTATGGCACAGCTTCTTTTGAAAATGGCTATGAATACAGAAGGGGATCTAACGTAGACTACACAAACGTTGAGAAGAAAGCTTTTGAAGATGCAGAAGAATTTGAGTATTCTACTAAAACAACAGCAATGGCTTCTGTTAATTATAAAATTGATGATAATAACTCGGTTAAATTCAATTCACTTTTTATAAACAATGCTTCAGATAGAGTAGGTTATTTTGGTATAGATGGATCGGGTAGAAACAGAGATGCAATCTTAAATACAGATGAAGGGTTTTATCAAATGAACGTTCAGTTTAATCAAAACCTTATCTATGTAAATCAATTAACTGGTCGTCACAAGTTTGATGATAATTTATTAGATTTAGATTGGGGAATTGGTTACAACGTGGTTAATGCACACGAGCCAGATAGAAAACGTATAAGTGTAGAAAATTATCAATTTGCTTTAGATAATGACAACACCACAACACCAACGTTTTATAGTAATGTAGTTTTTGATAACCAACGCTATTTTCAGAATATAAATGATGAAGAATTTAATAGCAGATTAAACTTAGCTTACAATCCTAACGAAAGCTTAAAGATTAACTTCGGTTTTGCCGGTAGAGCTAAAGAAAGACAATTCGACAATATTAGATACGGTTATGATATTACAAACCCTAACACACCTGTTACCGATGTTAATGCTGTAAATAGTATATTTTCTTTAGATAATTTGAATGTTAGTTCTAATGACAATGGTTTATACAGTATTAGAGTTATTAATAATATTCCAGGCCAAAGTAATACTAACCGACCAGGACTTCCTGAAAATACTTATAATGGTAATTTAGATGTTTTTGCTGGTTATACAAATGCAGAACTAAAAGTAGGTGACAAATGGTTATTTGTTCCTGGTATTAGAGTCGAAGCTATTGACCAAGAAATTTCTTACGATGTAATTAACTTAGGAGCTGCAGGAAAGAATACGATAGGAGCTAATGAAACTGTCTTCTTACCGAGTTTAAGTGTTAAATATGGTATAAACGAAGATCAAAATTTACGTTTCTCTGCAAGTCAGACGATATCACTTCCAGAATTTAAAGAAGTTGCGCCATTTGTCTATGAGGGCATATCTCAACGTATAGGTGGTAACCCAGATTTACTAGGTAGAACTGGTGATATTGCCTACACTAATGTTAATGATGTATCGTATTCTAGGATCTTAAACCTAGATTTAAAATATGAATGGTTTTTAAGTAAAAGCGAAATATTCTCTATAGGCGCTTTTTACAAACAAATAAAAGACCCTGTAAATCAGGTTGTAGCTTTTGACGCTACTGGTACACAACGTTTCTTTAGAACAGGTGAGAAGGCTGAAATCTTAGGTTTTGAAGTTGAATTAAGAAAGAGCATTCTTATGGATGACGAAGAAGAAAACGCTAAACTTTCTGCAGGTTTCAACTTTACTTATATGCATACTAACCAAGATTTATACGAATCTATAATTGGTACTTATAGTGTTAGTTTTAATAAAAGTGAAGAAGAATTACAAGGCGCATCCCCAATTATTGTAAATGCAGATATTAACTACTCGCCAACTTTCGGAAACTATAAACCTACGGCTAACTTAATATTTTCTTACTTCTCAGATAGAATTGATGCTTTAGGTTCGGGACAATTAGGAAATGTTATTGAGAAAGGTATTCCGACATTAGATTTTGTACTTAAGAATAAGTTGAATAATAATATGGAACTAAATCTTGGCATCAGAAACATTTTAAACCCAACTGTACAATATTTAAGAGAAGGTACATCAGTTGGAGATGTATTAGTGACTTCCCCAAATGGTAAAGACATAACAGACTATAAGCGAGGACTGAGTATAGGTCTTCAATTCAAATATAAATTTTAACAAACAAATATTAATTAGAACTTAAATTTAAAATCAAAATGAAGAATAAATTATTTTTAGGGTTAGCAGTTTTTGGAATGCTTTTTAACTCTTGTACATCAGACGATACAGCTGACATCATTATAAATGATAACAGCGTTACAAACAACAATGGTGGTGGCACTAACAACAACCCAGGAACCCTGTTTTTATCAGGCACATATACTGAAGACTTAACACTAGACGCAGACAATACTTACAAAGTAGATGGCGCACTTATTATGACTACTGGTACAACCTTAACAATACCTGCTGGTATGGTTATAGAAGCTGTAGCTTCTGGATCAGATGTTTACATCGCAATATCTAATGGTGCAACAATTATCGCTAACGGAACTGCAAGTAATCCTATTATATTAACTTCAGATTCTTCTGCACCACAAGCTGGTGATTGGGGTGGATTAATTCTTTTAGGTGATGCACCTATTAATTCTGTAACAGGAGCAGCTACTGCAACTTCTGAAATTGCAAGTTTACCTTACGGAGGTACTGATTCTGCTGATAACTCAGGAATCTTAAGATATTTAAGAGTACAATACTCTGGTGGTTCGGCAGACGGTCAATCAGAAAACAATGGTATTTCTTTCTACGGTGTAGGTAATGGTACAACTGTAGAGTACATTCAAGTATTTGAAGGTAAAGATGACGGTGTTGAATTTTTCGGTGGAACAGTAAATGTAGATTTCGTATCTGTAGTTAACGCACAAGATGATTCCCTTGATTGGACAGAAGGTTATACAGGTACAATTACAAATGCACACGTATCTCACGGTGCAGAGCACGATAAAGGTATCGAAGCAGATGGTTACAACACAGATATAGGGAACAACTCTAGCCCAATATTTTGGTCTAAGCCAACAGTAACTAACTTAACAATTGTTGGTAATGGTTCTGGAACAGCTAATGAAGCTATACGATTAAGAGCTGGTTCACAAGGTATCTTCTCAAATATTTTACTAGAAGGTTTTGCTGAAGGTTTTGATTTAGATGGAGATGCTGGAGCAACAAGTTTTAACCCAACAGGAACTGGTGTAATAAACGGTGACTTATCTGTTACAGATGTAACGTTTACAGACGTTACTTTACAAGTAAAAAATGATACTGGCGATACTTTTGCAGATTCAGATTTCTTATCTGGTATTGGTAACGCTACTGGCACTGATTTTTCAACTTGGGGAGCAGGTTGGACTGTAGGGAACTAATAGTCTTAAGAAAATAATTATATACAAAAAAAGCATCCATATTAATGGATGCTTTTTCTATTTTAGAATATGAATGCTTTACTTATTACTACTAGCAACAGATGTTTTAGTATCTTTTTGCCATTCATTAACACTAGCAATTGCATTATTTGTATAATCTACTTCTCTTAAAGTTTTATCTGTCCAATAAAACCATTTGCCGACTTTTTTCCCATTATCATAATTCGCCGAAATACTCTTTTTACCTTCAATGTCATAGCTTAACCACTCACCTTGTAATTTACCATCTAAAGTATAAGCACCTGTTTGGCTTACAACTCCATTGTCGTGATAATAAGTTACGTCAATTAAATTGGTGTCTTTGTTAAGTTCTAGTTGTCTCTCTTGCTGTGCAAAAGATGTAACACTGATTAATAAAGCGAATAAAAACAAGATTCTTTTGTTCATAACTGGGGATTTAAAAATTACATAATACTCAAATATAAAGATTAGTTAATGTTTAAACAACATTTACTTAACATTAATTTTACATTAAACACGTATCTATCTGTTTTTAAGCATTTTAATAAAAACAGGCTACCGATTAAAGTTTAATGATTCGTTAATAATGAGGTTACAATATGATTAAATATCTAATTTATCTTTGTAAGTGTCTCATGAGACATATTAGTTTCGTATAATCTATAGTTTTTGTCGACTAATTATCATGAATTCTAATGACTGCCTTTGGCCAAGGCAGTTTTTTTTGTGTCTAAAAATTTAATGATTTAGAAACATTTAGTTAACATTAAAGTTAGTTATTTGCACTCGACAAAAACGTAGAATTATAATGAAACTTAGAATCACTTTACTCGCATTAGTTATTTGTGCGTTTTACTCAACTAATGCTCAAGAAATTAGTGATACTTCTTTCGGTAAAGGTTTAATCAATTTTGTAGCAAAAGACAGTTCTTTTAGTATAAAATTCGCACCTCGCTTTCAAGTACGTTCAATATCTTCATGGGATTATGATGGTAATCAGTACGGAAGTCCAGAACATAATTTTATAGTTCGTCGTGCTAGATTAAAATTTGATGGTTTTGCTTACAGCCCAAAACTTAAATACAAAATAGAGTTAGGCCTATCTAATAGAGATATCTCAGGCGCTAATGAATTTAATAGAGAAACACCACGATATATTTTAGATGCAGTTATTATGTGGAATTTTTATGGTAACTGGGAGTTATGGGCAGGTCAAACAAAATTACCTGGTAACGTAGAACGAGTAGTATCTTCAGCAAATATGCAACTTGTAGATCGTTCTTTATTAAATAGTCGTTTTAATATTGATCGTGATTTAGGCATTCAAATACGTCATAAAACAAAATTAGGTGGTGATTTTTTATTGCGTGAAAAGCTTTCTTTGTCTCAAGGAGAAGGACGTAATGTTACTGAAGGTAATGAAGGTGGTTTACAATATACTGCCAGATTAGAATTTTTACCATTCGGAACATTTAAATCTAAAGGTGATTATAGTCAATCAGATTTAAAACGCGAAGAGAAGCCAAAGCTAATGATGGGTTTTACTTATAACTACAACCAAAATGCTGTTAGAGAGAGAGGCTTTGCTGGTGATTATATGATTAGAACTGACGGTTCTATTTACGAAACAGATCAAACTACCGTTTTTGCAGATGCCATGTTTAAATATAATGGGTTTTCGTTTATGGGTGAATACGCTAAACGTACAGCAGATGATGAAGTTGCAACAGAAATAGACGGAACTACACCAACAGGAGATATCGTTTTAACAGGTAATGCTTTAAACTTACAAGCTGGTTATTTGTTTAAAAATAATTATGAAATAGCTGCTCGTTTTACAACTGTAAATTATGAAGCTATAACCAATAGACGTCCACAAGATCAATATACACTTGGTGTTAACAAATTTATTGTTGGTCATAAATTAAAAGTACAGTCAGATATTAGTTATACAACTTTAGATGGAAATCAGGATAATATAACCTTCAGACTTGGCTTTGATATTCACTTTTAACCAATAAAAAATAACAATTAGGTAACGTTACACTGAAATTGTATGAAGATATTTGCGAACTTATTTTAATTAAAGATTATGGATAATATTTACCTGTTTATGTTAATTGCCATTACAGTTTTAGCCGTTGCTGATATTGTAGTTGGTGTAAGTAATGATGCTATTAACTTCTTAAATTCTGCTATCGGTTCTAAGGCAATTTCTATGCGAACTATAATGATTGTGGCGAGTTTAGGGATTTTTATTGGTGCTGTATTTTCTAGTGGCATGATGGAAGTTGCACGTAAAGGAATTTTTGTACCAGCCATGTTTAATTTTGAAGACATTATGTACATTTTTATGGCAGTAATGATTACTGACATATTACTATTAGATTTCTTTAACACGCTTGGTTTACCAACATCTACAACCGTTTCTATTGTATTTAACTTATTAGGAGCAGCAGTAGTAATGTCTTTAATTAAAATAACGGCTTCTGACACAAAAACAATTGCTGATTTAGGTACTTATATAAATACTGAAAAAGCTCTTGAGATTATTCGAGGCATCTTAATGTCTGTATTTATAGCGTTTACGGTTGGTGCATTAGTACAGTGGGTTTCACGACTAATATTTACTTTTCAATATGAAACTAAAATTAAACACTTCGGTGCAATATTTGGTGCTGTTTGTTTAACGGCTATTACGTATTTCATCTTCTTAAAAGGACTAAAAGGAACACCTTATTATAAAGATCTTAAAGGGATTGTAGAAGGCAACGAAATTTATATTATCCTTGGTAGTTTTATATTGTGGTTAGGAGTCTCTTTTGCTTTTCAAGCCATAACAAAAAAAACAATACTACTTGTAGTTATCGCTGTAGGAACCTTTGGTTTGGCCTTAGCCTTTTCTGGTAACGATTTAGTGAACTTTATTGGTGTACCAATGGCTGCTTATCATTCTTATGAAGCATGGGTAGTTTCTGGTGTTGATCCTTCAATGTTCTCAATGGAAGTATTAGACAAAAAAGTACCTGCAGAACCACTATTGTTATTTATAGCTGGTACAATTATGGTACTTACATTATGGTTCTCTAAAAAAGCAAAAACAGTAGCTGAAACTGAATTAAGTTTATCTCGTCAAGGAAATACTCACGAAAAATTTCAACCAAATGCATTATCTAGAACTGTGGTAAAAGGATCTTCTGCATTATCAAAGTATTTCAGTGCTGTTGTACCAAAATCAGTTCAAGAAAGAATAGGTAGAAGTTTTGAAAAACCAAATGTCCCAGCTTTAACTAAAGACCAAAGTATTGATGCTCCTGCTTTTGATATGATTAGAGCTTCAGTAAACTTAATGGTTGCAGGTGTTTTAATCGCCATTGCAACATCAATGAAATTACCACTTTCTACGACATACGTAACATTTATGGTTGCTATGGGAACCTCGTTCGCAGATAGAGCTTGGGGAAGAGAAAGCGCGGTATATAGAGTTGCCGGTGTTTTAAATGTTATTGGAGGTTGGTTTGGTACTGCATTTGGAGCATTCATTGCTGCCGGCTTCGTCGTATTCTTAATACAATGGAATCCTTCAGTGATGACACCAATTTTGTTATTATTAACAGGAATTTTGTTATATAGAAATTATAAATCTCATAAAGATGGTATTAACAAGACAGAAGAAGAAGATAGCCTAAAAGCAACTGGTAGTCGTTCTGTACAAGGAGTTATACACGAAAGTGCCAGTAACATATCTAATGTAGTAAAGCGTGGTAATAGAGTTTATTCTAATGCTATTAAAGGATTAGCTAAGCAGGATTTATCTTTGCTTAAAAAGAACAAAAAACAAATTGATAAATTATCAACTGAAGTAGATGACTTACGTGATAATATCTTCTACTTCATCAAAAACTTAGATGAAACAAGTCTTCGTGCAAGTAGTTTTTACATTAATATTTTAGGTTACTTACAAGACATGACTCAATCTCTAGAATATATTTCAAAAGTTAGTCATAAGCATATTAATAACAATCACCAGAAACTTAAGTTTAGCCAAATAAAAGAACTCAAAGAAGTTGATGATGCTTTAGAAACTCTATTTAATGATACAAAGGCAGCTTTCGACTCACATTCTTTTGAGCAAATAGGCTCTATTATTGATCGTAAAAAGGACGTATTAGATTTAGTAACTGATAAGATTGTTAAGCAAGTTTCTAGAACAAGAACTGAAGAATCTAGCCCTAAGAATACAACATTATACTTTGGATTATTATTAGAAACTAAAGATCTCTTAAATGCAACTATGAATCTATTAGAAGAATATCATAATTCGCATGATAGCTCTGTTGAACCTGCAACTATTGCAGTTACGGATGAAATCATTATTGAATCCCAAGAAAAACCCGAAAAAGAAGAAGAATAATTAAATATACTGCTTCTTAAAGATCAAAGCCTTAATTAAAATTAAGGCTTTTTTTATTGCCTTTTTTTTAAAATAAGGTCAATAAAACATATCCTAAAACGGCACCAATTATAATAGTCCATATCGTACTAATTTTAGTTTTAAAAGTTATAAAAACAGCCAAAACTGCTATTAAAATACTCTGCCATTCAATAAGCGTCTCTTTTGCCATTACAACTAATACCGCAAGCATAACAGCAACTGCGGCAACATTCACTGAATCTAAAAAATAGCGGAGTAAAATTGATTTACGCATTCTTGGAATGAATGGACTAAGTATTAATACGAATAAGAATGACGGTAAAAATATTCCTGTTGTAGCTACTAAAGCTCCTGTAAATCCTGAAAGTTGATACCCAATAAAGGTTGAGGTAGATAGAACTGGTCCTGGTGTAAATTGTCCAATAGCAATGGCATCAATGAGTTCTGCTCTGGTTAATAAACCTCGTGTTACCAATTCTGCATCCAAATATGCAAATAACACATAGCCACTTCCATAAAGTATAGCTCCTACTTTTAGGAAAATTAAAAAGAGCTTTAACGTCGATATCTTGGCTATTGTTGTATTTAACCCAAGAAGTAAAAAAAATGGTGATATTGAATTTAGGTTAGAGATAGTTTTTGATTTCAAATAGAAATAGAGCATTCCTAAAACACCTGCGCTTAATAAAGCTACAACTTCGTTAACACCCAAAATACTTACCGCTAAAACTAATACACCAATAATAATCAGCTCAGTGCTTTTAATAGCCTTTTTACCAAGCTTTAATATGGCTGAAGCAATAATAGCCAAAACTGCTGGTTTAATACCGTAAATAAAAGGTTCTACTTCTGGTAATTCACCATATTTTACATACAAGTATGCCAATAATGCAGTAATTAATGTGGCAGGAATAATAAAGGCAATACCTGCTACAAATAGACCTGCTTTACCAGCGCGCTCATAACCACAATGCATAGTCATCTCAGTAGAATTTGGACCTGGAATTAAATTAGTTGCTCCTATTAAATCTAGAAAATAATCTCTAGTCATCCACTTCCTTTTTTCAATGATTTCATCTTCCATCATAGCAATATGAGCCGCAGGACCACCAAAAGCGAAACAACCTAATTTAAAAAATACTTGAGCAACTTCCTTTAATTTAGAATTCATTATAAAAATTTAAACATTAAATGCCCAAAACTAACACTTAATCGTATATAAAACTGTACAACCAATTTAAGCTAAAGTTAATTATATGAAAAAAAAAATAATCCTCTTAGTAACAGCAATTTTATTAAGCTCTTGTGTTTCAAAGAAAAAATACGTGGCCTTAGAACAAGAAAATGGTGAGATTAAAAGTCAACTAACCAAAACAAAAGTAGAGAAAGAAGATTTAGAAAATAAATTCGCGAAGATTCAAAATAGAGTTGATGATTACAATTCAAAAATTAGCTCTCTAAATGAAGATGTAGACGTTTTAAAAATAGAAAATGACATCAAATTAAAGGTTAACGAAGATGGCACTGTTATTTCTAATGCAAGTAAACGGTAAATTATAAAAGCATCCTCCCGTAAAATTCGGCATTGGATGCTTTTTTTGTTTCCTAATGTGTAATTTGTAGAAAAATTAAAACCAATGAAAGCAATCTTAGCATTACTTCTTTTCTGTTTCACGTTTAATAGTATAGCTCAAAATATAACCGCCAGAGCGTTATTAGATAAGTCAATCAGTTATCACGACCCAACTGGTAATTGGAAAACATTTAAAGCCGGCTTTAAGGTTGTAATGACAACACCAGATTCTCCAAAGCGCACAAGTCTTATAAGACTAGACTTACGTAATGAGTTCTTTAGCATCAAAGCCACAAAAGACACCGTAACTACAGTTTATACGGTTAATAAAGGCAAGTGTTACATGGTTTATAACGGTAAAAATATAGATGGCATAGCAGCAAAAGAAAAAAATATGTCTTGCGACAGCGCTACGCTTTATAAAAACTACTATACGTATCTATACGGTTTACCAATAAAACTAAAAGATCCTGGCACTAACCTTGGCGATAAAGTCGAAAAGAGAACGTTTAAGGGTAAAGATTATTTAGTTTTAAAAGTAACTTACGATGAAGCCGTTGGCAGCGATATTTGGTATTTTTATTTTAATCCAAAGACCTATGCTATGGAAGTCTATCAATTCTTTAAAACAGATGATTACGGTAAAGAGAAACCAGAAAGTGGTGAATATATATTACTTTCTGAAGAAGCTGTTGTAAATGGCATTAAAATGCCTAAAGTAAGAGCTTGGTATTATAATAAAGATGATCGGTATTTGGGGACTGATAGTTTGGTTGAAAAGTAAAAGTTCTTAAAAAATTTATTTGCTTTGTCATTCTAATATCCAAGATTCAATGAGGTTAAACTATTTCAACATCATGCACAAAACCAATAAGATTATAACCAAGATTCTGAAACAAAAACCAGAATAACAAATAGTTGAATTTAGAACTAAAAAAGCATCTCAGAAATGAGATGCTTTTTATAATACTTAAATTAAGATTCCTGGCTTCCGAAGGAATTTATTTGTTACCCTTCACAACTTAAACATTCTTTCTTTTGTTTAAATTTCTGTGCAGCATTCATACTGTGTTGGTAGTACAATGATTTAACACCGAGTTTCCAAGCTGTAACATAAAGCTTATTAATGTCTTTGACTGGCATATCTGGATGCACCATAATATTCAACGACTGACCTTGATCTATGTGATTCTGTCTATTTGCTGCTTGATAGATGATTGTCATCTGGTCGATTTCAGAATAGGTTTTAAACACATCCTTTTCGTGATCTGTAAGACCTTCTAGATGTTGTACAGACCCATCATAATCTCTGATGCTTTTCCAAACCTCAACTGTGTTCATTCCTTTTTCCTTTAGAAGCTCTAAGAGATAAGGATTCTTAATCGTCGTTTTTATTTTCGCAATATCTTTTACATAACTATTAGACCAAATTGGCTCAATACCTTGAGATACTTGTCCTAGAATAAAAGCTGAAGATGTTGTTGGTGCTACAGCATTTAATGTTGTATTACGTCTTCCGTATCCTTTTAATACTTCTGGCTCTCCAAATAAATCTGCTAACTCTTTTGATGCTTTATGAGATTTTTCTTCAATAGTCTTAAATATTTCGCTATTTAAATTGAAAGCTTCCTGACTATCAAAACCTAGACTTTTAGATTGTAATAATGAGTGCCATCCTAATGCACCTAAACCTAAAGCTCTATTTTCTTTTGCGAAATTATAGGCTTTTTCCATAAACATAAAAGTTTGCCTATCATCTCTATCTTCAGAATCTCTAAATACTTCTAATTTTGTAACAAATTCTTCTAAAACAGCATCTAAAAAATATACCATTGTTTCAACAGCATCCGTATCTTTCCACTTATCGTAGTGTAATAAGTTTATTGAAGATAACACACATACAAATGACCAATCTTCATTTGTAGGTAGCATTATTTCGGTACACAAGTTACTTGCGTATACTTCGTGATTCTTGTCTTTATAAACATCTGGTGCGTTATTATTCGCATTGTCTTTAAAGAATATATAAGGATACCCTATCTCCCCTCTTCTTTGTAAAACTTTTGCCCAAATTGCTCTTTTATCAGCATCTCCATCAATCATTTCTTGCATCCACTCATTACCGACAGTAACACCATGTGTTAACTCCTGTATTGGATTACCTTCAGTTCCGATTTCTAAAAACTCATTAATATCTTGGTGATCTATTGGTAAATAAGGAGAAAAACGACCGCGTCTTACTGAACCTTGACTTACAACATCTACCATTTTTTCGAAGAGTTGCATAATATGTACAGCTCCCGAAGATTCTCCGTTGTTTTTTACTGGTGCACCTCTGTGTCGCAATTTACCAAAGTAACCAGAAGTACCACCTCCTAGTTTAGACATCATACCTACTTCCGATTGTGTATAAAGGATATCGCCCATATCATCAGCAATATGTGAACCAAAACAACTAATTGGTAAACCACGCTTTTTACCAAAATTAGACCAAACAGGAGATGCTAATGAATAATAGCCTTCTGCCATATAACCGTAGAACTTGTCTGCAAAGCCATCGATTTTTAAGATTTTCTCAGCATTATTAGCTATTTCCCTGATGCGTTCTTCTGGAGATGTATCACCTGTAAGATATCCGGATGCTAAAAATTTACGACTATTTTCTGTTAACCATTTAATTTCTGGTTCTTTATTCGCTTCTTTTATAGCTTCTTTTCTAGCCTTAATTAACTCATCATGGCTAGATGTTTTGGTTGGTTGTTCGTTCACTTTGTTTTCGAGGTCAGGATTAATGTGGTCGTTCATAGTTTAAAATAGGTCATCTCCGGTTACACTTTTTTGTCTTTTTGCATAGTTTATTGAACGCTTCACAAAGAAATCTCCATGCTTTGTTCCTATAATCTCATCGTCAAACCATTCGGTTTGCACTAATAATGTTTCATCTACATCAAATACTTTTTCGATGCCAATACTTTCTAATGAATTATTAAATCTATTTTTAATAAACTCATTTATTACGTCTTTTGGAAGAAATTCTAATTCGCCAGCTTCAAAAATCCAATCGACTAGTTTACTTTCAGATACGAAAGCTTCTCTACATAAATCTCTTACTACAGCGTTGTGCTCATCACCAAACCATGTTGGGTTTTCATCTTTTATAATTCTAATAATATCGATTCCGAAATCACCATGAATCTGCTCTTCTTTTGAAGTTGCTTCAACCACATTAGAAATACCTTTAAGCATATTCTTATGCTTGTTAAAAGCCATAATTATTAAAAACTGGGAGAACAAAGACACGTGTTCTATAAATAGAGAAAATAATAAAATAGACTCTGCGTACTCTTTGTTATCCTCACTTTTTGCATTCTTTAAAGCCGTTTCTAAATAATGAACACGTCTCATTATTACAGGCTTCTTCTTTAAGTTTTTAAACTCATTATTAAGACCTAATACTTCTAATAAATGTGAGTATGCATCGTGATGACGTACTTCGCTTTCTGCAAACGTTGCTCCTACCGATCCTATTTCTGGCTTAGGCATTTTAGTGTAAATTTCTCCCCAAAATGATTTTACTGCAACTTCAATTTGCGAAATAGCAAGCATGGTGTTCTTAATAGCATTTTGCTCTACAATAGTTAATCTCGTTTTAAAATCTTGAACGTCACTTGTAAAATTAAATTCTGAATGAATCCAATACGAGTGTCTTATCGCATCTACATATTCATTTAGTGCAGGATACTCATAAGGTTTTAAATTAATACGCTTTTCAAAAATATTTGTTTTTCTACTTCTAGCTTGTTCGTCTCTATAGAGTATATATGCTTTTGCTACACTTGGAAAAGAGCTTGTCATTAATTTCTCCTCAACAAGATCTTGGACCTCTTCTACGGTAGGTAAATAATTATAGTCGTTTTCTTTTCTTTCTAGTAGTGTTTGTAAAACGTTTACAGAAATTGTATTCGCATCTTCTTTCGTACCATTTCCTACAGACATCATTGCCTTTTCAATAGCGTTAGAAATTTTATTTAAAACAAACGGACTTGTTTCGTAATCTCTTTTAATAATTTGTGTAATCTCTAATTGTTTGATTTCCATATATTTTCAATTTAAAGGCTAAGTTGTCAGTAGAATGATTTTTAATCATTCAAGATTTCGTTAATAAATCCGTAAAACGTTTTATAAATTTTCCTTAATAGGAATAAAAAGAGCAAATTTCTAAAACAGCGAACTCTATTTTATTTTGCCTTCAACAAAGATTGACTTTTGTAGTTAAAAATGAAAGGGTATTTTGCAAACGTTGTCAACAAGTTTTTAACAACGGTTTGAATTGACCATTAACAAAGGATTAATTCGAAAATAGAGTCAACTATTTGATTTTCAATTGTTTAATTTTTTTTTGTTGAATATTATTTTGTAGTCTTTATCCTATTAAAGAAGCCTTAACGTATTGTGTTTATAGGGTATTTTAGAAGATTGAAAACTAAAAAATATTTAAACAAAAAGAAGCATTATTTAAATGCTTCTTTTACTGAAATAATTAACTAAAAGTAAAATTTATGTTTACTTATTGATTGAGTGACCCATAAAAAAAGTCAGGATTTTAAAAAATCCTGACTTTAACTGATTAATAGCATTTAACCTTTAAGCGAACCCCTAATTCGCATAATATATGGTCAGTTATTATTCAAATATCACTTTTAAAGAAGCCGTTTTATAGTTGCCATGTATAAACGGTTAAAAAAAATGTATAATTGGTAAGATCAGGTATTTAATGATTTGTAAAATATGCTATCCTACTCATTACACACTAAACCTTACTTTACATACATCTATTGTGGTACTGCACCGAGAATATTATTTATCTTTATAAAGTAATAACCCTTAGACATGCTAAAAGCAGTAATAGTTGATGACGAACCTAAAGCCATTCAGGGCTTGGCTTGGGAATTGAGTAATTTTAAAGAAGAGATTAAAGTATCTGCAACTTTCACTAGTCCAGAAGATGCGCTAATCTATCTAAAAATAAATACCGCTGATTGTCTTTTTCTTGATGTACAAATGCCAACTATGGGTGGTTTTCAATTTTTAGAAAAACTAGGAGAAACAGATATGGCAATAGTAATAACGACAGCTTACGATGAATATGCTATTAAAGCACTTAAGCATGAGGCTATTGATTATTTATTAAAGCCAATAGACTCTGACGATTTAAAAGAATCTATTTCTAAGATTAAAAAAAATAGTAACAAAAATTTAAATGCTTCAAAACTTGAAAGTCTACTATTAAAATTCAATTCTAAATTTGATAAAAAACGTATTTCTATCAATACCGATGGAAAACTTATGTTTTTAGATATTGATGATATTATATATGTAGAATCTGATGGTAATTACAGTACACTTTTCTTAACTGATCAAAAAAAGATAGTAATTACAAAAAAACTAAAGGAAGTAGATGCTTTATTGCCAGAGCATTATTTTTTCAGAATACATAATTCTTATATCATTAATATGGGTAAAATAAAAACTTTTATTAAAAATGAAGGGTATGTTATAATGGACAGTAACCATAAAATACCTGTGGCTAGACAACGAAAATCAGATTTTCTGGAAAAACTTTAGTCGATGATTATCAGCACTTTATTCCTTAAAATGCATCACAAAAAGCATCTAATACTAGTTTGCTTGCTCTACGTCTGTACTTTGTTTGTTGATGCACAAACTACAGATTTTGAAATGGCTTTAAATTCAATACAACAAAATCAACCTAAAAATTTTATAGGTATAGATTCATTATTCAAACCTTTTGAAAGGGACAGTTTGAAGATGAAACAGTTGTTAGAAACATCAAAAATAAACACTTATAATAAAGGTGTTAGCTACGCACTTAATGCGCTTGGTGTTGCAAATAGAAATATTTCAAATTATGAAAAATCTATTCAACTACATAAAGAAGCTAAAACTTATGCTGATAAAGCTAATAGTGATGAATTTAGGATTATAAGTCTTAACATGATTGGTGTGGCTTACAGACGTATGGATATTATAAAACCTGCTTTAAATTTTCATGCCGAAGCCTTAAAAATCGCATATTCAATTAAGAATCCTAATAAAACAGTGAGTTATAATATTGCTGTTTCACAAAATAGTATTGGAAATATTTATTTAGCACTTCAGCAATACGACTTGGCTTTATTGCAATTTAACAAGTCCCTTAAAATCGAAGTAAAAGCTGATAATAAGTTAGGGTTAGCAATAAACTATCACAACATAGGTTATGCCGAAGAAGCCAAAGGGAGCCTTGATGCTGCATTAAATAACTACAAAAAGTCTTTAGATTACAACAATGCTATTGATTCTGATATTGGACGTGTTATATGCTACAATAGTATAGGTGCTATCTACCTTAAAAAAGAAAAATACAAAGAAGCAGCTCCAATTATAAAAGGTGCTTTAGATAAGGCTTTAAAGTTAGGAGATCAATTTTATATTGCCTCGTCTTACATTAATCTTGGACAACTACAGATTAAAGATAATCAGCTTTCTTTAGCAGAAAAAAGCTTAAATAAAGCATTAAAAATATCAGAATCTTATAATCTTAATTCCTCTATTGCAGCTTCTAGCAAACTGCTCTCTGAGCTTAATCAGAAAAATAAAAAATTTGAGGTGGCTTTAGACTATTACCAAAAAGCTGTTGAAATAGAAAATACCTTTTTAACTGAACAAAATCTACAGTATGTTAATGATATTGTTGTCACTTATGAAAACGAAAACAAAGACAACCAAATAAAAGACTTGGCTCTAGAGAATGAGGCTGCAAGATTACTTTTAGAAAGAAATAAAAAAATATTACTTTATACGTCATTAGCTCTAGCGCTATTGGCCATCGCTTTATTTATAATGAATAGAACAAAAGCTTTAAAAAAAGAAAAACAGATTTTAATGTTAGAGCAAGATATGCTACGAAGCCAAATGAATCCGCATTTTTTATTTAATTCTTTAAACTCAATTAAGCTTTACATCATAAATAATGAGAAAGAAAATGCAGTTTATTATCTCAATAAATTCTCAAAATTAATTCGAAAAATTTTAATCGCTTCAAAAGAAAAAGAGACCACGCTTAGTGATGAACTAGAAACGATGAAGCTTTATATGAATATTGAAAACATTCGTTTTTCTAATGAAATAGATTTTAATATTAATGTAGATGAAGGTGTAAATACTGAAATAACAAAAGTCCCATCTTTAATTCTTCAACCATTTTTAGAAAATGCGCTATGGCATGGACTGTCTTCTAAATCCCAAAATAAAAGAATTAACCTTAATGTTATTAAAAACGAAACAGGCTTTATTACCGTAGAAATTATCGATAATGGTATTGGTCGGTTCGCAGCTAGAAAAATAAGTAATGGTAAAAAATTAAAACGAAAATCTGTTGGTATTGAAATTACAAAAGCAAGATTGGCAAACTTCTCACAAGGTTTCCCTAATAGTTATAGTTTAGAAATTGAAGATCTGTACGAAGCAAATAACGCTACCGGAACTAAAATTATACTTCAAATTCCGGTTTAATAAAGTTACCTGTTATATTTTTCTTGCGCTACTTTTTCTAACTCTGCATACCAATCTTCGCCAAACTTTCTAATAAGTGCTTCTTTTACAAATCTGTAAACAGGTACTTGTAATTCTTTCCCTAGTGTACATGCGTCATCACAAATTTCCCATTTATCATAGTTAACAGCAGAAAACTCCGTATAATCTCTTATTCTTACAGGATATAAATGACAAGATATTGGTTTTTTCCAATCAACTTCTCCTTGGTTATAGGCTTCTTCAATAGCACAAAGTGCCGTATTCTTTTCATCAAATATTACATAAGCGCAATCCGCACCATTTATTAACGGTGTTTCTAAATCCCCAAAAGCAGTCTTTACAGATGTACCTTGCGCTTCAATGGCCTTAATCCCTTCTTCGCGCAAAAATGGTTTTACTTTAGGATAGATATCCTCAAGTATTTTAACTTCCGATTGCTCTAAGGGCGCACCAGCATCCCCATCTATACAACAAGCACCTTTACATGCAGATAAATTACATAAAAAGTCTTTTTCTATTATATCTTCTGATATGATCGTTTTTCCTAGTTGAAACATGCGGCAAAAATAATTAAACTTTACATAACTTAAGAGATTCTGTATTTAGTTTAATACCTTTTTAAAATCAGTGTTTTAAATAAATCTGTTTAGATTAAGAATTGATTATTTAATATTAAATTAATATTGAAAATCTCTAATATTATCGCATCTTTGCCGCGAATTTGAAAAACGCATGTTATGCAACTAGATTTTAAACAAATATTCACCGCCTTTATGGTACTCTTTGCAGTAATTGATATTGTAGGTAATATTCCTATTATTATAGATTTACGCAAAAAAGTTGGACATATTCAAAGTGAGAAAGCATCATTGATTGCTGGTGTAATAATGATTATATTTCTGTTTGTTGGTAAAAGCTTACTTAGCGTCATTGGAGTCGATGTTAATTCTTTTGCCGTAGCCGGTGCATTTGTTATATTTTTTATTGCTCTGGAGATGGTTTTAGGGATTACACTTTATAAGGATGATGATCACGATGCTATAACAGCTTCAGTATTTCCTTTGGCATTTCCACTTATTGCTGGCCCTGGAAGTTTAACCACCCTTTTATCTTTACGTGCAGAATTTGATATTGAAAATATTATTGTTGCCGTAATTTGTAACGTTATTGTGATTTACATTGTGTTAAAAACCTCAGCAAAAATTGAAAAAATCATAGGTGCAAACGGAATTAAGATTGTAAGAAAAGTTTTTGGCGTAATTTTGCTAGCAATCGCAGTTAAATTATTTGCCCATAACATAAAAGCGTTATTGGCTTAAAAAACAAATTTATGAAGATACTTATCTTAATCTTAACCGTTCTTGCCATTAGTCTCATTATTTTTAATGCGACTAAATTAAATTTTGAAGCGCTTTTACAAGGAGAGAGTTTTACTGCCGTTATAACAATTGTAGCCGCTTTATGTACTATAACTCTTTTGCAAATTTTGAGAATTTCTAAAAAAATAGAAAAACTACAAAACAAACGCTAATGACTTTTGATGTGTTTATTATTGGTGGTGGAGCCGCAGGTTTATCTTGCGCTCTAGTTTTAGGTTCTGCTAAAGACAAAGCTTTTGCAAAGGACAAAACAATCGCTATAGTTACACATCAAAAAACATCGCATCTACAAAACGCACTATTTAATAATATTTTAGGTTTACAACCAGGCGCTTTAGGCAGTGATATTCTAAAAGATGGTAAAAAACAACTCAACGATTTATACCCTCATGTTAAACAAATAGAACACGAAAAAGTTACTACTATTTCAAAAGAGCTTGACACCTATTCTATTTCAACCAATAAAAAAACATACAAAGCAAAAATCGTTGTGGTAGCAGTTGGTTACACTAATTTAATGACCATAAAAGGCTTAGATTACTATATAGAGCCACATCCTAAAGCTGCAGTTGAAAAGGATAGAATTTGGTTAAAAAACAACGATCATCTCATTGAAAAGAATCTTTATGTGGCAGGTACTTTAGCTGGTTGGCGCAGTCAATTTGCTATAGCTTGTGGGAGCGGATCTCATGTAGCAACTGATATTCTTACACTTTGGAATGGTGGGAAACAGACCAAAATACACGACAAGATTACTGTTTGAAATCAGGATACTCAGAGCTTAAAAGTATAATTTCTTGTACCATAATATCTTGCTTATTAAGAATTTCTTCAAAAGCATTCTCATCAAACAACTGGCGAGCTAGTGTTGCTTTAATAAGTCGTTTAACTTCATCATTGTAAGCCACAAATGTTACGTTTGCACTTCCTTTTTTATTAATATAGTTTTGAAAACGAACAACAATATCGTCACTGACTTCAAAATTATTTATAAAATCGAACTTAGAAACGTTTGCATAAACACTTCTATCTTTATCTAATTCTTCAAAAACAAAATAGCCGAAGTAACCTCTTCGTCTTAAGTAATTAATAGTCTCGTTATCAAAAGCTCTATCTACAGGCACAAATACGTCTGGTATAATACCTCCTCCTCCATACACAACCTTTCCCTTTGGTGTTGTAAACCTTAAAGAATCATCAACTTCTATACTTTCTTCATCTGCTAATTCTCCTGTTCTTAAACGCTTATAATAATCATTATAATAGCTTCTATTATCACCGTTACTATATGGACGTTGAATAGAACGACCTGTTGGAGTGTAATATCTAGAAACTGTGAGGCGTACTGCACTACCATCACCTAAAGCCATCTCTCGCTGAACAAGACCTTTTCCGTAAGAACGTCTTCCTATAATAACACCTTTATCATTGTCTTGTAAAGCTCCTGCTATGACTTCGCTCGCTGATGCAGAATTCTCATTAATTAGAATATATATTTCGCCATCTTCAAAATCTCCTCTTCGGGTTGCATAAGTACGCACCTCTTTTCCTTTTTTATCTTTTGTAAAAACAATTAACTTATCATCCTCTAAAAATTCATCTGCAATTTGCTCTGCAATTCCTAAAAAGCCACCAGGATTATCTCGTAAATCTAGAGCCAATTTTGTAGCTCCTTGATCCATTAATTCACTTAATGCAGATTTAAACTCTTTAAATGAAGATTCTGCAAAACGGTTTATTTTAATGTAACCTAAATCATCGGTTAGCATGTAAGCTGCATCAACACTTTTAATAGGAATATCTTCTCTTCTTACTTCAAAACTGAGTAGTTCTTCTTCACCTTTACGATAAACAGTAAGCTTAACTTTAGTGTTTTTATCTCCTTTTAACTTTTCAATAATTAAATCATTAGTAATAGCACGACCAAAAAGCGAATCACCATCTGCATATAAAATGCGATCACCACTCATAATTCCGGCACGCTCACTAGGGCCGTATTCTGTTGGCTTAATAACAGCAATACTGTCTTTATAAGGATAAAAATTTATACCAATACCTACAAAGTCCCCTTTCATATTCTCCGTAATACGCTGTAAATCTTCTTTAGGGATATAGGTAGAATGTGGATCTAAATTATCTAATATGCCATTTACAGTTACATCAACGATACTGTCTGTATTTACATCATCTACATACTCATAATCTATGTAATCAATTAAACGGTTAAGTTTATCTTTTTTACTATTTGTGCTAAAAAGATTATCAGACGTATCTGTGAAATTTAGTTTCCCACCAATAAATACTCCTGCCGCAATAGCAACACCTAATAATAGTGGTATGTATTTATTTTTATTTGCCATTATGCTTTTAAATCGTCAATATGTTCTAATGCTATCCCTGCTTTTTTTAAGAATTGTAAACCCGAATCATCTTTATAACCTTCTTTATAAACAACTCTTATTATACCGGATTGGTGTATAAGTTTACTACATTCTTTACATGGTGATAATGTTATATATAACGTTGCTCCTTTACAAGATTGCGTTGAAGCTGCTACTTTTAATATAGCATTAGCTTCTGCATGAAGAACATACCACTTCGTATAGCCTTCATCATCCTCGCAATAATTTTCAAATCCTGTTGGTGTACCATTGTAACCATCAGAAATTATCATTCTGTCTTTAACTATTAATGCACCGACTTGTTTACGCTTGCAATGCGATAATTTTCCCCATTCTTTAGCTATTCGCAAATAGGCTTTATCGTAACGTAATTGTTTTTCTTTTGACATTAATGAAAGTTATCGTACAATGTTAATAACGAATATAAAAGGTTAGTATTTTATAAACAATCTACTCGTAGTTAAAGTTTTACCAAACTTTATAAGCTATAATAGAAAGTCATTTTGAATTATCATTGGAATTACCAAACCAATAACTACAGCAGATAAGACCATAACCCAATCTCGTCTCGAAAATCTGAAAATAGTTTGACATAAAAACCCAAGAAATAATACTACAAAAACAATAATAACCTGAGCTATCTCTATACCTAACGCAAACTCTAAAAGCAATATGAGTTTATTTTCAGATTCATTAGAAAACATTTTAAATTCTCTTGCAAATCCCAAACCATGAACAAGTCCAAAAAATAGCGTTGTAAAAAACAATAAGCCAATTTTAGTACTTCTGTCTTTTTTACCAGCCGTAAACACATTATAAATCGCAGCGATTAATATCGTTACAGGTATTAAAAACTCTACCAATTTACCGTTTACACTAACAAGTCCATAAGCCGCGAAAACCAAAGATAACGTATGCCCTAAAGTAAACATCGATACTAATAGAAGTACGCGTTTCCAATCTTTAAAAACGTAAGGAACAGCTAATACCATTAAAAAAAGCACGTGGTCATAACCATTAAGATCTAATACATGATTAATGCCGTATTTAACATTAAACCAAAAATTATCTAACATATTATAAGTATTTGGGATGTTTCAAAGTTACAATAAAACTAAATATTTCTCTGTTGAATATTTATGTTGTTTCTCTGTGAACTATGGTAGAATTAACTATTACGCGTTGAGGCGCTAAGGTATTGTCTTCTAATTTATTAACTAATAACTGAGCCGCTTTTCTGCCAATTTCTATACCGTGCTGGTTAATTGTTGTTAACCGAGGGCTAACATTTTCAGCCAATTTAGTTGGTGCAAATCCTAATATTGATATATCCTTTGGCATTTTAAGACCATTAGCTCTTGCAACTTTTAATGACAGCAAAGACGCATCTTCATCTGCTGCAACAATAGCGTCAATAGATGTGTTTTCTAATAGTTTTTTTAATTCCTCTTCTAAATTCTCAATACTAGATTCCACAATAGTTGGGTCTTGGCGACCTCTTATGGCATCTAAATAGCCTTCTTTTCGCGATTCTCCAACACTCAAATTATAAATAGCCGACACTAATGCTATCGCTTTTTTGTCTTGTTCTATTAATGATGTTACTACTGAATTTACAATGGCTTTATCGTCTACAATAACCTTATCAAAATCTAAACTCTTAATCACTCTATCAAATAAGACAATGGGCTTATTCCTTTTATTTGCATAATCAAAATGATCTACATGTTGATTAACTTGTGTTTCTTCACCAACTGCCACCAAAAAGCCATCTACAACTCCATTAGAAAGTGTTTTTAATATAGCTACTTCCTTTTCTTGAGACTCATTAGTAATTGATATAATAATATTATAGTTAGATGCATTAAGCACCTCCTCGATACCAATTATAACCTTAGCAAAAAAATTATTTTGAATACTAGGCACAATAACACCAATCGTTTTTGTTTTACCTCTCTTAAGATTTATAGCTAAATTATTGGGCTCATAATTATATAAATTTGCTAAATCATGTATGCGCTCTTTAGTTTTTTGCCCAATCTCTGGACTATCATTTAGCGCTTTAGAAACAGTAGATATTGAAACACCAGCTATTTTAGCAAGATCTTTTAAAGTCATTACATTCTTTTTTCTAAAATTAAGTCTTAAGGGCTAAGTGAGCAAATGTTTGGGTATAAAAAAAGCGAAACAAAAAATAGTTTTATGTTTCGCTGTATACTCTATATTAATTTATTCTCGAACAAGACTATTAAACTATTCCCTTAGGCTCTATGACGAACTCCCTTTCTAAGGCTTCTAAAGATTTGCCTTTAGTTTCTGGTAATAGCTTTAAAAGAATAAAAAAGCCTACTAATGCTATGGCTCCAAATATGAAAAAGGTTAATGCGTTTCCTAAATTTGACAATTCCCAAGGAAAAATTAATTGCACTAAAGAACTGATTAATGAGTTGACAAAAGCGATGACTCCTATAGCCAAACCTCTATATTTTAATGGATATAATTCTGATAGTAAGACCCACATTACTGGCCCTAGTGAAAAGGCAAAACAGGCTATAAAACCTAAAATTCCAATGAGTATTAAACGGGCATTAATAGTCGTCGCTACCTCTAAAATAGCACCATCATTTTTACTGTATATTTTATTTCCTAAAGCTGATTTTATATCATTTTTAAAATCAATATCATTGTCATAAACTTTATCGGCAAAAGGCAATAATTTTTCAGAATCAGAAAATTCAAATTGATTAATTTTTTCTTGTGATAGTTGATATGTTGCTTGGTTAAAGCCATAAGCACATACTAATAAGCTGATGGCAATACCTGCTGTACCAATCAATAATAAAGGTCTTCGACCCATTCTATCAATTAGGTATATCGCAACAAAAGTAAAAATCACTGAAATTGTACTTAATAAAACTCCTGATAAAAAGGCAGCATCTGTACCAATACCCGTTTGTTTAAATATAGAAGTAGCGTAAAAATAAACCGCATTTATGCCTGTAATTTGTTGCAGAACACCCACTATTAAACCGACCACTAAAATAAAACGTAACGAGCGCTTTAATAAATCTTTAATCTTTACAGGCGATTTGTCTTTATCTGCGTTTATATTTTCTTCGATACCTATAATTTCGAGTGCTCCTTTTTCTTTGCCATGAATCTGTGTTAAAACTTTTTTTGCCGCTTCATAATTCTCTTTTAAATAGAGCCAACGTGGGCTTTTCGGGACAAAAAACAAGAAAACAAGATATAATAAAGCCGGAATTAATTCGACACCTAACATCCATCTCCAAACGTTTTCATCCGTAAGAAAGCTACTTTCGGGTGTATTATATACATTGAAAAAATAATTACTTAAGAATGCCGCAAAAAAACCAAATACGATATTTAATTGTTGTAATGAAACTAACTTCCCTCTATTTTCTGCAGATGAAATTTCAGCAATATATATAGGTGCAATAACTAATGCTGCCCCAAAAGCCAATCCACCTATCATTCTTGCTACATAAAGCATTTCATAAGAGGTTGCCACAGCCGACAATACAGCAGAAATAGCATATAGAAAAGCAACACAAATGAGTATTTTTTTTCGTCCAAACACATCACTTAACCTCCCTGAAAACAGCATAGCAAACATCGCTACCCATGAAGGTGCGCTAACAGCCCATCCCCAAGCAAAACCGCCTTCATCTAAATTAAATTCGGGACCAGCAAAAGACATAACACCAGAAATGATACCTGCATCAAAACCAAAAAGGAAGCCACCTAGTGATACTACAAATGCAATAAAGACCAATTTTCTATTCATAATGTATTGAGTTCAAAATTCAAATTTAATAAACTATTAATTGTATTGCTCGGAATTTTAATTTATAGTAGTATTTAACTATTACCAACAATATTAGTTTGCAGAATAAAAAATAATACATTTTCTATTCTAGAATAGATTTTAACAACGTAATTCAATAGGGAATAATATATCATGGTTAACCTAAATAAAAAAGTCGAACCTATTGATTAAAGAGTTGCTATAATTTAATTCAATATCTATTTTCTCAAAATAGACTTTATTGTATTACACATGAGTGACAAACTGATAATACTGGGTTATTTAGATTTTATTATTTATTTAGTCAATATAGAAAATTTAACTTTTATATAAAAAATACGGATTTCAACAATAGGCTACTAAAATAAACCCTCACACCTAGCTCAGACTAAAAATACTTAGAAAAATGTAATTAAGTCATATTATAGCTACCTTTGAAAAACAACACATTACATAATACCTATTACTTATTAGTGTATAATTTTAAGCATATTTTAGAACTAGGCTTATGTTTACGAAGAATTTTAAATAATTAATTAACCATTGACAATAGCCGAAACTTTAAGTAAAGTATTCTTACCCATATCTCTGGCTATTATAATGCTAGGAATGGGGATGACCTTAATTCCTAATGATTTTACTAGAATAATAAAATATCCCAAAGCCATTTTAATTGGTCTTACCAATCAACTTATCTTATTGCCAATTATTGGTTTTTCACTAGCTATAGCTTTTGGATTAAGTCCAGTAATGGCCGTTGGATTAATGATTTTGGCGACTTGCCCTGGTGGGCCAACCAGTAATTTAATAGTCCAGATTTGTAAAGGAAATATTGCATTATCCGTTACATTGACTGCTATTGCGAGTATCGTGAGTGTATTGACAATACCCTTTATCTTGTCTTATGCCTTAGACTATTTTGGTAGTGGTACAAATGTGACCATTAAACTGCCCATAATAGATACGATCTTACAAATAATGGGAATTACAGTGATTCCTATTTCGGTTGGGATGCTCATTCGTAGATTCAAAACAAACTTTGCAACACGAATGGAAAACCCCATGCGCAAGGCTTCTACTGTAATTTTTGTTTTAGTATTTATCGCTGTAATAGCTGCTAATTTCAACATCGTAGGTCAAGCCATGAAAGAAGTAGGACTGGTGACCTTGTTATTGAATATTTTAACCCTAGGATTGGGGTATTTAACCGCTAGATTGTTTAAATTGAATTTAAAGAGTGCCATTTCAATTTCGGTGGAGAGTGGTATTCAGAATGGGGCATTAGCATTTGTAATTGCGACATCTATATTAAATAATATTGAAATGGGCATTCCAACGGCAGCTTATGCTATATGGATGTATGTCACTGGTGGTATTTTAATGTGGCAACTTGGAAAAAGACCTGATGTAACATCTACATAATTAAACGTGCCAAACCCCTACATGGCTATAATAAATGGCTTAGTTATCGCCAAATTGGACACGAGCCTAGCGAATTGTCGAAGCAAAACCTTAAGAATTTTCCTCTAATTCGTTTCCTTTTACTAATTTAGTAGTAGCTATAGGCTTACCGACAGGTAGGGCCTACAAAAGAGCGCAGCTAAACCATGCATGTGACTCTTAGATTATATTAAAAATAGGACACATCAAAATGGAATTCTCAAATTCAGAAATAAAAGATTTATTAATAAAGTTCTTTCCTAATTTAAGAGAAAAAGAAATTGATAGTATCTTATCTATTTCAAAATATCACGTTGCAAAGAATAAAGAAAGAATCTTAAGCAGTGGCAGAAGAGATAAAAACGCAATCTTAATCTTAAAAGGAGTGGCACGTGCCTATAGTACTAATGAAAAAGGGGAAGAATTAAATGATTTCATAAGAGCCGAGGGAAAACTTATGGCAGATGCAAGAGTTTTTGGTGATGATATTCAATTACTCAATATTGAAGCTATTGGAGACATTCAGTATCTGAAATTTAATATTAGTAATCTAGAAGCATTGGGGTATGATAATCCTGAACTCATGAAATTTTATTTAAACATTTTAAAAGAAATAATTTTAACGCTTTCCTATCGCTTAAACACTTTTGTTGCGATGACTCCAAAAGAGCGTTATCTTGATTTATTACACTGGAACCCCATATTAATTGAAACTTCTTACGATAAGCACCTCGCTAGTTTTTTGGGAATCAAACCCTTAACGATACACAGAATAAAAAAAGAGATTACAAAACCTATCAAATGATATTTTTTTAGTTGATGCTTTGGTTTACGTTTGTGCAAACAATTTAAACCAAACTTTAGAATGAGAAAGTCTATTTTAACCCTATTACTTGTAGTTGTCATAGTCTCCATCCAATCTTGTAGTGATGATGATAATGAAGGCACAACAACGCAATTAGCTATTGGTGATTTCCATGAAGGAGGCGTTATTTTTTACCTGGACGCTACAGGTGAGCATGGCTTAATTAGTTCTGTAGCTAATCAAGGATTTAATATTGAATGGGGCTGTCTTGATGCCGTTGATTTTGGAGCTAATGGTCTGGAAATTGGAACTGGAGCTCAAAACACCATAGACATTCTCGATAGGTGCGACACCCAAAATATAGCTGCAGATCTTTGCGACACCTATGAAAATGACAGCTTTGACGATTGGTTCTTGCCAAGTAAAAATGAGTTGGACGCCCTTTACCAAAACTATGAAATAGTTAATGATACAGCACTCGATAATGCCGGTGACACCTTCGGTAATAGTGAATATTGGTCTTCTTCACATGATGCAAGCAACACCGTTTGGACACAATATTTTACAAGTTCTGGCAATACAAATAGTGATTTTAAGAATGGCGAGCACTATGTTCGTGCCATTCGATCTTTTTAATAAGAAAACTGATATAAACAGAAATACGAGAATAAATTCATAACAAACAACAATTACATAAAATCATGAGAAACCTATTTCATCTTGCTTTTGTAGCATTAATTTTAACCAGCTGTGGACAGTCTCCCGAAAAGGAAAAAACTACAGAAGTCGAAAAAACGGAGCAAAAAAAACCAAACATTTTATTATTGGTTGGTGATGATACCGCATTTGGAGACATCGGAGCTTTTGGTTCGGAAGTTAAAACACCAAATATGAATAAACTTGCTGATGCAGGGGTTCGCTTTACAAACTTTCACGTATCACCGGTGTGCTCTGTGACAAGGTCAATGATTTTAACAGGGAATAACAATATTGAAGTTGGTTTAGGAGCCTTTGACTATTCTGTTTACCCTCCTACTAGAGGAAAAAAAGGCTATGAGTCTTATTTAACCGATGATGCTGTAACAATTTCTGAACTTCTTAAGGACGATGGTTATGATGTTTACAAAGTTGGAAAATGGCACTTAGGTGGTGATAAACCAGGAAGTAAAGGCCCCTTAGGATTTGGATTTACCAAAGAGTTTGGTATTTATTCTGGAGGTTCAAATCACTGGAATAATTTAGCAATGACGCCCGATTTTGCGGACCCAAATGGATTGAATGTGAAACGCGTTGAAGAATGGACTTTAAACGGTGAACCATACGAAAGACCTGAAGGCGTTTATTCTGGTGAGATCTATACGAATCAAATGTTAGAATTTATGAAAGGTGGTGCAAAAGAAAATAAGCCTTGGTTTGCATATATGGCTTTTACAACGGCACATTTTCCTATTCAAGCTCCGGAAGATTTGATTATGAAATATTATGATAATTATTTAAAATTAGGATATGCAGGATTAAAGAAGGCAAGATATGAAAGCCTAAAAGAGCACGGCTTAATTTCTCATGAAGCGACAGAAGCCCCTTTTAATAATTTAACGAAAAGATGGGAAAATCTATCTTTAGAGGATAAGCAGAAGCAAGCAAAAATAATGGCGACTTATGCTGCAATGATTGAAGACCAAGACAATAGAATTGGTCAAATTTTAGACTATCTTAAAACGTCTGGACAATTAGACAATACCTTAATTGTCTATGTTACAGATAATGGACCTGAAGGACTAGAGCCAACAAATCCGAAAACAGGGAATCCTGAATTCGCAACATGGATTGAAAATCAATTTGATTCTTCATTTGAAGCGATCGGATCGGCCAATTCAGAAAATGTAATTGGGACGTCATGGGCAAATGCTGCAACAGGCGGATTACAATGGTGGAAATGGTTTATTGGTGAAGGTGGCATTAGAGTGCCAATGATGGTGGTGCCTCCTGGTGCATTTAGTTCGGATTATGCTCGTGCTGGTGAAAAATCGAATGCGGTGGCCTATGCTAAAGACATTCCGATGACTATTTTAGAATATGCAAACATTACACATCCAATGACTGAATATAAGGGAAGATCTATAGTTGCCCCTAGTGGCATAAGTATGAAACCATTTATAGAAGGAACATCAGAAGTTGTGAGAACAGAAAAAGACTGGTGGGCTTTTGAATTATTTGGAAATGGCTATGTAATGCAAGGAGAACTAAAAGCCATGAAAGTGAGAACGGGAATGTTTGGTGATGGTCAATGGCATTTATATAATGTCGTAAATGACCCATCGGAAACAAAACCATTGGAAAATGAAAACCCTGAAAAATTAACAGCAATGATTGCCCTATATGATGCTTATAAAACTAAGAATAATATAATGGAAGTCGATGCAGATTGGAGTCCATTTCAAGGAGCAAGTGAATAATAACAAAACATCTATTAATTGTATCCGTTATTTAACTTTGAGTGCGCAGCGAAAGTTTTAGGGCTCTGTTACCCTAAAACTCAATGTATAATGATGTTCTACAATACGTTTAAATATGAGATTAAAAACACTAAGTATAGTAGCGTTTTATTTTTTCTTAATGTTAATTCCAGAAAGTGGGACAGCGCAAGAAATGAATGGAATAGTGAAATCTAAAACATCAACGATATACTTTGAAGATTTTGGTTTCGAAAATACCCGTTTCAATGGAGAAATCCATTCTAATATTTCTGGCTTAAAATATACGATCCATCTTAAAAACGAACAGGATGTATTAGAAGGTGAGATTTTGGATAAGCTTTCAAAGTTTAGTGTGGACTTGAATTATAAAGGTAAAGAAATCAAAGGAGAAATTCATAAAAACCTGACCGGGACAAAAGATACTTGGGATTTACAGTTTTTAGAGCACAAGCTCACCGGTACTGTTAGTCATAATTTGGTCGGTACGACATGTACCTATAATTTAAGCTATAATAACATTAAAATAACAGGGAAAATTCATGAGAAACTGAATTCTATTGAATACGACTTATTATTTGACACAAAGAAGATCACAGGCAGCATGACGACGAATTTCACTGGGGTGAAGCATACTTACCGTTTAGAAGCAGAAGAATTATCCGAAGGTGAATTTGTCGTGTTCTTATTTATAGAATCCATTAAGCTAATGAATGAGCACATCGCAGAGATAGACGATTTTCAGAATAAAAATAAAAATTGATATTAGGCATACCATTTATTGACTTGAAAGCAGAAGCTAAACCTGTCATAATGAGCTCAAAAATAAATTAAAATAATTGTTGAAAATCAGAAATAATGATACACCAACAAAGCATAAAAAACACTAACCAGTTTTGAGATAATATTTAGGGCATTAAGCCCATTTCAACTTCGTTGTAAATTGAAAGTAAGTTGCTCTGAAGTTGGCTATTATTCTTATATGAACCTTTGATAAAAATTAAACTATGAAAGAAAAATTTAACAAAATATATTTATGGACAGCAGGCATTGTGACAGCGCTAGGCGCATTACCATTTATGATAATGCCTTTAAAAGCAACAAAATCAACCTTAGGGATTGATTTATCGGCTCAGTTAGACATAATCCCTCTTGTAGCGCATTGGGGTGTTATGGTGACAGGCATAGGGGTGTTTTTATGTGTTGCTGCTATGGTTCCGAAACTAAGAAAATCGGCACTTATCTATGCCACTTTAGAAAAACTCTACATGGTTGGTCTTTTAATCTATTTTATGCTGACCAATAGTGAGATTTCAGATCATTACCTCTTAATTTTTGCAGTAGACTCATCACTTATAATAGGAGCTGTGTTTTATTATTTTCTTAATAAGGAAAAAAATAAACGCATCACTTAAAAAAAAAAGTAAAATAAAGGGTTGCAGAACAGCGAGGTGAAATAGGTTTGCTTGAAATATCAACATAAGATCTATTTAACCGCTATGTTTTTCTAATTTAGAAGAACCTAACGAACTGGCGAATCAAAAACCTACAGATGTCCCTCTGGTTCATTTTTTTATTAAGTTAGACACTCGCAAACCTGTTTGTCTACAGTTCTTCAAAACTGAAGAGACTAATCATCTAGCTTAGCCAGTTGGAGGAACTAAACCTTGAACTTATATTCGGTTTGCATTGAAAAATAGTACAACAAAATGAAATTCTCAAAATCAGAAATACAAAATTTATTAATAAAATTCTATCCCTATTTGGAAGAAAGGGAAGCGAGAACATTAATGTCAATATGCACTTATAAAGTGTTTAAAAGCAAGGATCTTATTTTAAAAAGTGGACGGACAGATAAAAAATTCTTTATTACTTTAAAAGGATCATCAAGATCTTACAGTATAGTTGATGGGGTAGAATTTAATTGTCATTTACGTTCTGAAGGCTTTCTAATGGGAGACGCAGGATCCTTTAATGAGAACCCACTTTCATCGTTAGACACAGAAGCCTTAACGAACTGTCATGTCCTTCTTTTTGATATGGGAGAGTTGGAAGAAATAGCATTTAAAAACCCCAAAATGATGACCTTCTATTTAAACAATATGAAAGAAATTATTGTCGTTTTTTCTCATCGCATCCGCTCATTTGTAACTATGAACGCCACAGAACGGTATGACCATTTAATAACGTGGAACCCTCTTTATCTTAAATCGACCTATGATAAGCACCTTGCCAGTTTTTTAGGCATGACCCCTTTAACATTTCATAGAGTCAAGCACAAAAAATAATGATTTTTCATTTTCTGACTACCGTTTTTATAAGGACGGAAAAAATGAGTATTTGTATTTTTAGTTTTTTGTGTTTTCCCTGCTAACCGCCCCTGAACCTTAGGTAATTCTTTGCTTTTTAGTAAAAACAGGAAATGTAACCAACACATATCATTTGATATTTGATAGAAATGAAGGTTATCTTATTTTTGCGTTTATAGTTCAAACGGTATGCAGGTTGTTCTACCTCACATCAGTCAAATAATAGGATTTAAATTCAAAATTTCATTGCTTAGAATCAATTTAGAATTTATAATTATAACGTGCTCTATAGTAGCACTATAAGTATTTTTTAAAAAATAATTCATATATTTAAATTAAATAAACTAAATCAGAAATATAAATCAAAAAAACGTAATGGAAAAACGAAAAATGAAACTCAGTACACTATTCAAATCAATAACTTTTGGACTGCTTGCCATAGGAATGACAAGTTGTAATCAAGTGAGTACAGAGAAAGAAAAAACTAATGATTCTATATCAGAGTTTAAAGGAAAAATAGCCTTAGATATTCGCGATTCTGAGTCAGATTGGAGTGCGTATACACCAAAATCTGCGCCAGAAGGTGCGCCTAATGTTTTGTTTATACTATATGATGATACAGGCTTAGGTGCTTGGTCACCTTATGGTGGAGGTATTAATATGCCAACTATGGATAAATTGGCTGCTAATGGTTTAACCTATTCACAGTGGCACACCACGGCCTTATGTTCTCCGACACGTTCAACCATTCAAACCGGGAGAAATCACCATTTAAATGGGATGGCTGCAATTACCGAAACAGCTGACGGTTTTCCGGGAGCTAACGGTAGAATGGGAGCTGAAGTGACCCCTTTATCTAAAGTTTTACAAGACAATGGGTATAGTACATTTTGGATTGGTAAAAACCATAATGTACCAGAACAAGATGTCGCCTCTGGAGGTAGTAAAAAACAATGGCCATTGCAAATGGGATGGGATCGTTTTTACGGGTTTATTGGAGGAGAAACGAATCAATGGTTTCCAGATATAATTGAAGACAATCATTTTGTCGAAATGGAATTTGAAGAAGGGTATCATTTGTCTAAAGATTTAGCAGACCATGCTTTAGGAATGTTACGCGATCAACAAGCAACCAACCCTTCTAAACCTTGGTACATGTGGTACAATCCGGGCGCAAATCACGCACCGCATCATGCACCAAAAGAATACATAGCAAAATACAAAGGAAAGTTTGATGCAGGTTACGATGTCTATAGAGATTGGGTAACTGAGCGTATGATTGAAAAAGGAGTTTTACCTGAAGGCACAGTAAACACGCCAACAAACCCTATGCGTGAAGATATGGCGCAAGCTATTGATATGGTTCGCCCATGGAACACCTTAAATGCTGATGAGAAAAAATTATTTGCTAGAATGGCAGAGGTATATGCGGGTTTTTCTGAATATACAGATGCACAAGCAGGACGCGTTATTGAATATTTAGAAGAAAGTGGTCAATTAGAAAATACTATAGTCATGTATGCGGCAGATAATGGTGCTTCTGGAGAAGGTAGCCCGAATGGTTCTGTTAACGAAAATAAATTTTTCAATGGCTATCCTGATGAGTTATCAGAAAATATGAAATATTTAGATGTTTTGGGAGGTCCTGAAACATACGAGCATTTCCCAACAGGTTGGGCTTCGGCTTTTTCTGCACCATTCAAAATGTTTAAGCGTTATAGCCAGTATGCTGGAGGAACAAATGATCCATTAGTGATCTCTTGGCCAAAAGGAATTAAGGCAAAAGGTGAAATTCGTAATCAATATCATCATTCTGTCGATATTGTACCGACACTATTAGAGGCAATAGGATTAGAAATGCCAGAAGAATACAATGGAGTTAAACAAGTCCCATTATCAGGGGTGTCAATGGCGTATACTTTTGATGCGAAACCAAACGATGCCACTCAAAAAGAGATTCAATATTTTGCAATGTTAGGCTCTAGAGGGATTTGGAAAGATGGCTGGAAAGCAGCTGCAGTTCACGCGCCCCTTTCAGGGAAAGGTAATTTTGATAAAGATGAATGGGAATTGTATCATGTTGATGTA
>TARA_R100001369_G_scaffold23263_1_pt1 | contig 50223 bp, 43 predicted proteins | sample TARA_R100001369 | Tara Oceans TARA_R100001369 (sample SAMEA2621528) | marine metagenome | biome: marine biome (ENVO:00000447); feature: surface water layer (ENVO:00002042); material: "saline water (ENVO:00002010), including plankton (ENVO:xxxxxxxx)" | depth 5 m
CCTTTCTAATATGTTAGGTATTTTAGATATTACTAACGAAGTATTTGATGAAGAAACTGGAACTGTACAAGTAGAGGGCGATAACGTCACTTACAGAGCGACCTATATTATTGATGAAGAAGGTACAGTACAACATGAAAGTATAAACAACATGCCATTAGGTAGAAATGTTAATGAGTACTTAAGATTAGTTGATGCGTTAACACATGTACAAGAAAAAGGAGAAGTTTGTCCTGCAAACTGGGAAGATGGCAAAGAAGCAATGCAACCAAATGCTAAAGGAACTGCTAAATATTTAGCATCTCAATTAAATTAAAAAGACCTTAGGGTAAATTAAAAAAATCCATATTCCAAAGTAACTTAAATAAGAGTTTTTAAATTTGGAATTTAAAAATTTTGAATATTAATAAGAATATGATTCAAGAATTAGATAAAGATAACTTAGAAGACATAATTACAGAAAACGATACTGTTATTGTACAATATACAGCGACTTGGTGTGGTAATTGCCGAATAATGAAACCTAAGTTTAAAAAATTAGCAACAGAAAATGAAGATGTTGTTTTTATTATGGCTGATGCTGAAAAATTTCCTGAAAGCAGAAAATTAGCTACTGTAGATAACCTTCCTACATTTGCGACGTTTAAAAAAGGTGAATTTAAAGGCCAAGTTCAAACTAACAAATTCGACGTTCTTAAAGAACTCGTCGAAGGCGCATTGTAATAAAAATTTTTCCCTTTGGGAAGATTAAAGATAGGATTATGAAATTACCTGTAATTAAACATTTAACGCAGTTCATTGAAGACAACGATGAAGACTATATTTTAGAAACAATTGAAACTTTAGAAAACCTAACGGAAGTTCCATCTCTTAAAGATGAAGAATTAGATGTAATTGGTGAGCTAATTTCGAATATGTATGGCGCACTTGAAGTCCAGAAAATGGTTAAAGGTGGAACCGCTAAAAAGGAAGCCTTAAACACATTTATGTCTCGCGTACTAGGTTCTATTGATAAATAATAGGAGAATTAGTAGAGAGAAAAAAGGTGGCTCATTTCTGAGTCACCTTTTTATTTGCTATTAATCACTATTTATTACTATAAATCAAAACGATCTAAGTTCATTACCTTAGTCCATGCGGCTACAAAATCATTAACAAAACGCGTTTCACCATCATTAGCTCCGTAAACTTCAGCTACAGCTCTTAATTCTGTATTAGATCCAAAAATTAAATCTGCACGAGTTCCTGAGAATTTCATTGCATTAGTCTTACGATCACGACCAATAAACTCTTTATCATCAGATGTTGCTGCTTTCCATGTTAAAGAAAGATCGAGTACGTTAGTAAAGAAATCATTAGTTAAACTTCCAACTTTATTTGTAAATACACCATGTTTAGAACCATCGTAATTTGCACCTAGGACTCTTAATCCACCAAGCAAAGCAGTCATTTCTGGAATTGAAAGCGTCATTAAGTTTGCACGATCTACTAGTAAATCTTCAGCAGCTACATCTAATTTAGAACTCATGTAATTTCTAAAGCCATCTGCTAATGGCTCTAAATAACCAAACGATTCTAAATCCGTTTGTTCTTGTGAAGCATCTCCTCTACCTTGAGTGAAAGAAACATTCACAGAATGACCAGCATTTCTAGCAGCCTCTTCAACACCAGCTGTACCAGCTAAGACTATTAAATCTGCCATAGACACTGTTCCTTTGAATTCATTTTGAACACCTTCTAAGACATTCAGTACGCTATTCAATTCTTCTGAATTATTAACTTCCCAACTGCGTTGTGGCTCTAAACGTAAACGTCCACCATTTGCTCCTCCGCGCTTATCTGAGCCTCTATACGTTGAAGCCGAAGCCCAAGCTGTAGTTACTAACTGCGAAACTGATAAACCAGAAGCTAAAATCATTTTCTTTAAAGACTCAATATCAGAATCACTCAAGGTATAATTTACTGCAGGAACTGGATCTTGCCAGATTAATTCTTCAGTTGGTACTTCAGGACCTAAATAACGAGAAATTGGTCCCATATCTCTATGGGTTAACTTGTACCAAGCTCTAGCGAAAGCATCTTCGAATGCTTTGTGGTCTTTATAAAAACGCTCAGATATTTCTTTGTAAACTGGATCCATTTTTAAAGCCATATCTGCTGTCGTCATCATTAAAGCTTGTGTTCCATTACCACCAGCTTTGGGTGCTCTTCGAGCATTAGAAGCTTCAGTTGGTGTCCATTGATGTGCTCCTGCAGGACTTTTTGTTAATTCCCAATCGTAATTTAGTAGTACATCAAAATAATCTGCATCCCATTGTATTGGATTTGGTGTCCAAGCGCCTTCTATACCACTCGTAATTGTATCGTCTAAAACACCCGATTGAAATGTGTTTTTCCAACCTGTACTCATTTCTTCAATTGAAGCTCCATGAGGCTCTACTCCAACATATTTTTCTGGATCTGCGGCACCGTGTGCTTTTCCGAATGTATGTCCACCAGCTACTAAAGCAACCGTCTCTTCATCATTCATAGCCATACGGCCAAATGTAATCTTAATATCATGTGCAGATTTTAAAGGGTCTGGTACTCCGTTTGGGCCTTCTGGGTTTACATAGATTAATCCCATGTGTACTGCACCTAAGTGACCTTCTAAATCACCATCACTTGTATCGTAACGCTCATCATTATCCAACCAACCTGTTTCACTTCCCCAATAAATATCTTGTTCTGGTTCCCAAACATCTTCACGACCACCTGCAAAACCAAACGTTGGGAATCCCATAGATTCTAAAGCGCAATTACCTGCAAGAATCATTAAATCTGCCCAAGAAATTTTGTTTCCATATTTCTTTTTTATTGGCCATAATAATAAACGTGCCTTATCTAAATTACCATTATCTGGCCAACTATTTAAAGGTGCAAAACGATGCGTACCCGAAGCTGCTCCACCACGACCATCACCTACTCTGTAAGTTCCTGCACTGTGCCAAGCCATACGAATCATAAACCCACCGTAGTGTCCATAGTCTGCTGGCCACCAATCTTGAGAATCTGTCATTAAATCAATAACATCTTTCTTTAGTGCTGCAAAATTTACACTCTTAAATGCTTCTGCATAATTAAAGTTTTCACCCATTGGGTTATTTTTTGTAGCATTTTGGCGTAAAATATTAAGCTTTAATTCATTTGGCCACCAATCGCGATTACTTGTTCCGCCACCAGCTGATTTTTTTTGTGTTCCACTTAAGAATGGGCAGCTAGCAGCATCGCTACTATTAATGTTGTAATTACCTTTATTATCCATATTTGATATTTAATTAAGTTCAATTTTGATTAAAGTTATGAAATATTAGACTTTAATTACAAAAGCCATATTTTTTTAACTAATCTTTTAATAGCTAAAATTAATAGCATTAGTTACTTCTATAGCCAAATTTAATATTAATACTGTTTGTAAAACATAACAGTTATAAGTTTTTACAAGTGAAAATTGAAAACAAACTTTTTTTTAAAACCAATAAATCCGTTAAAAACAAGTTTAACGGATTTATTAAATATAAAAAACTAACAACCTATAATATTAATCTAATTATTTTTCATCTGAACTTATTAAATAAGGAGTCTTTCCATCTGTAATTATGACTTTACTATTTGCAGATTTTGCTAATTGTAAGAATGCTTCAATACTTTTTATTTTAATAATAGCAGGTGTAAGACCTTCTGCAAGAATTTTTTGAGCATCTCTTATACCTTCTGCTTCAATAATTTTACGTTGCGCCTCTAATCGTTCTTGTTGTAAAGTAAATTCCATTCGCATAGCATCTTGCTCCGCTTGTAACTTTTGCTCAATAGATCTAGATAAACCTAATGGCAATTGAATACTTTTCATTAAAACAGCTTCTATAATAATTCCTTGTGGAGTAAGTGTTCCTTCCATTTTAGTTTTAATCGCTTCTTCTATATCAGCTCTTTTTCCTGAATGCATATCTTTTGCAAAAAACTGTGAACAAACATCAGAACTTGCAGAACGGAATACAGCCGACATAACGTCTTGATAGTTAGAGCCTATATTTTTTAACACCGTTGGAACCATTTCTACCTCTAATCTGTAAAGAATTGAAATCTCAGAATCCACACTTAAACCTTCTTTACTCGGTATTCTAAGCGCTAATTTTAAATTGTTAGTTTGGATAGATTCTTTAATGACTCTTGTTGTAAAAGGATTAAAAAACACGGTGCCTTGGGTTGTAACTTTTGCCTCTAATTTCCCTAATTTTTGTCTAACGCCTGCTTCTCCTGGTCTTATAACTGCACAACTCGTTGTTAAAAAAACTAATAGTAAAAGTGATATTTTCATTTTCATAGCAATATTTTTTACAAAGTTAATTCATACTGCAATAATATTTGCATTTAGAATTTTTATAGATATCATAAATTTAAGGAGGTAAGTGAATATAAAAACCTGTATATCAATAAATTAAATCGCTAAAAATATTTTATGCTTTTAGAAAACTTTAACATGGTTTGTTGAGAAAACAAATGTTGTCTTGAATAATTATATTGGTATAACGTATCTATATTTTTTGTAACTTATAGTATCATTAAAACATAGAATTATGAGCACTACAGAATACACAAAAGTTTATTACGGCAATTTTATTTTAGTAAATCGCGTTAAAAATGAGTTAGAAAATGTAGGGATTATTCCAATTATTAAGGACGAAGGTGAATCGCAACGCTTAGGTGGACAAGGTTCAATTGGTAATGGTTTCCAAGATCTATATGTACATATTGATGAGTTGGATAAAGCTATGATTATTGTTGAACGTGTTAAGGGAGAGATGGAGGCTTAGATAGTTTAGATAGTTTAGAAAAACTACTGTTTGAGGTTAAGTCTATCCTTAAATACCTTATAAAAAACATTAGTTATACAATCTTACTTTTATATATTAAAATAAGTTCTGTATAACTGACAATATTAGGTATTACCTAAAAACAAATAAGATTAAACAAAAAAATGCTGGCGTTAAAAACACCAACATTTATAGTTTAAACGAAAAAAGAAAACCTAGGCAGTTACAGCATACATCTTCTCTCTCATTTCTTTTATCTTCTTATCACTCATGTACTCATCAAAAGACATGTGACGATCTATAACTCCGTTTGGTGTTAACTCAATAATACGGTTTCCTAAAGTTTGTGCAAACTCATGATCGTGAGTCGTAAACATTACTGTACCCTTAAAGTTTTTAAGCGAATTATTAAACGCTGTAATACTTTCTAAATCTAAGTGATTTGTTGGTTCGTCTAACATTAGAACGTTGGCTCTAATCATCATCATACGGCTTAACATACAACGCACTTTTTCTCCACCAGATAAAACATCAGACGTTTTTAAAGCTTCTTCACCACTAAAAATCATCTTTCCTAAGAAACCTCTAATATGAACTTCTTCACGTTCTTCTTCTGTGGTTGCCCACTGACGTAACCAATCTACAAGCGATAGTTTATTATTAAAATACTCGCTATTATCTAATGGCAAATACGATTGTGTCGTTGTAACTCCCCAAGCAAAATTGCCAGAATCAGCTTTAGCTTTACCGTTTATGATTTCATAAAAAGCTGTTGTTGCTCTAGAATCCTTAGAATAAACAACTACTTTTTCGCCTTTGTTTAAATTGATATCAATGCCTTTAAATAAAACTTCAGTATCTAAACTAGCTGTTAAACCATTAATATTTAGTATTTGGTCACCAGCTTCACGATCGCGTTCAAAAATAATTGCAGGATAACGACGACTAGAGCGTCTTATGTCACCAATATTTAATTTCTCAATCATTTTCTTTCTACTCGTAGCTTGTTTAGACTTAGCTACGTTAGCAGAGAAACGACGAATAAATTCTTCTAATTCTTTCTTTTTGTCTTCAGCCTTTTTATTCTGTTGTGCATGCTGTCTTGCTGCTAATTGAGAAGATTCATACCAGAATGTATAATTACCAGAAAAATGATTTATTTTGCCGAAATCAATATCAGAAATATGTGTGCAAACAGCATCTAAAAAGTGTCTATCGTGAGATACCACGATGACACAGTTGTCGTAATTAGCTAAAAAGTTTTCTAACCAAGATATAGTTTCATAATCTAAATCATTGGTTGGCTCATCCATGATTAACAAATCTGGATTTCCAAATAATGCCTGAGCTAATAATACACGTACTTTTTGCTTACCATCTAAATCTTTCATTAAGGTATAATGATAATCTTCCTTAATGCCTAAATTAGATAGCATTGCAGCAGCATCGCTATCTGCATTCCAACCATTCATTTCTTCAAACTGAACTTGTAGTTCACCTATTTTTTCAGCATTAGCGTCTGTATAATCTGCATAAAGCGCATCGATTTGAGATTTTAATTTAAATAGCGGTTTATTACCCTTCAAAATCGTCTCTAAAACAGTGTCTTCGTTGTGCTTATTATGATTCTGTTCTAAAACAGACATACGCTTACCAGGCTCTAAATGAACATGACCAGAGGTTGCATCAATTTTCCCTGCGATAATATTTAATAACGTAGACTTACCTGCACCGTTGGCACCTATAATTCCGTAGCAATTACCATTATTAAATGTGGTATTTACTTCATCAAAAAGAACGCGTTTTCCGAATTGAACTGAAAGATTAGAAACTGATAACATGCTTAGTAATTTATATATCTTAACCTTATTGAAGATTAAGATGAATTTTTAAGAGTGCAAAAGTAGAAAATTAATGCGATTAGACGAAATTAATGCGCAGTATAACAAGATTTAACGCGGCATTAACAACAGTTAAAGCATGCAACACATATTTTTGTTCATCTAACCTTTAAAAGTGTGCTGAATCTAATAAGATTTTTATCTGTTTGTTTTGGAATGTCTATTATTGCTGTGGGTTGTAATCCTAACAATAATACAGATGTTGATTATGCCTATATAGGTGGAGAAATAATTAATCCGAAAAATAAAAATATTATACTTTATAATACCAAAGGTAAAGTCGTAGATTCTATTACCCTAGATGCCAATAATAGATTTATTTACAAAATCACTAATTTACAATCTGGTTTATATTCCATTACGCATGGTGGAGAATACCAAATGATACTTTTAGAGCCAAATGACAGTATTATGCTTAGGCTAAATACTTATGATTTTGATGAATCACTAGTTTTTACAGGTCATGGAGCCAAGAAAAACAATTATCTCATTAAAACGTACTTATCCAACGAAAAAGAAGCTAAGAAATTGGTGAAGTATTCTAAAATGGTGCCTGAAACATTCCATGAATTTTTAGAAGAACGACGTTTGCATGAGCTAGATGAATTTAATAATTTTCTAAAAGACAACGATGAATCTGAATTTTTCAAATCTATAGTAGAAGATAATATTAACTATAACACCTACGCAGATAAAGAAATTTATCCTTTTGCATATTTTGGAAACAACAAACTTATTCACACTAAAGATTTACCAGAAGATTTCTATTCTTATCGAAGTGAAGTAGATTACAACGCTAATCATTTGAGTAACTTTTTTGCATATAATCGTTTTTTATTTTCTCATATAGATAACCTAGCTATAGAGTCATATTATAAAAACAATCCATTTCATAGTAAATTTGACAGGCATGCTATGACTTATAATAAAACTAAATTAGATTTAATAGATTCTATAATTAGCGACGAGACCATAAAAAATAACCTGTTAAAATATAAAGTAAGAGATTATATAAGTTATAATCATACACAAGAAGAAGCAAAAGAATTACTAGACTATTATTTAGAAAAGAGTACTAACAGTATTGATAAGCAATATATGGTTGATTTAGTATCATCATTAAAATCCTTACGACTTGGTAATCCCATACCTAAATTAGCAGTAGTTAATTACAACGATAGTGAACATCTTTTAACTTCTATAATTACTAAACCTACAATTATATTTTTCTGGTCATCTAACTCAAAAATGCAGTATAGAAATAGTCATTTTAAGGTAAATGAATTAAAAAGCAAGTTCCCACAAATGGATTTTTTATCTATTAATGTTAATGACAATGATGATAAATACTGGAAAAATATAATAGACCAATACGACTTCCCTACTATTAATGAGTTTAAATTTAAAGATACGCATACAGCTAGAAAAATCTTAGCTGTTAATTATCTAAACAAGTGTATTGTAGTTGATGAACTTGGCAATATACTGCACCCAAACGCTAACATATTTAGCTCTGAATTTGAAGAAACACTTGAAAATCTTTTACTAAAAAAGCACCTTATTCAATAAGATGCTTTTTAATCTATATTTAAAACTGTCCTAGTTTCCTTTTTTATAATCAGCTAAGAATTTTTCTAACCCTATATCTGTTAATGGATGTTTTAATAATCCTGTTATAGAACTTAATGGACCAGTCATTACATCTGCACCAAGTTTTGCACAATCTATAACATGCATTGTGTGACGTACTGAAGCTGCTAAAATTTCTGTTTCAAAAGCATAGTTGTCGTATATATGACGAATTTCTGCAATAAGATTTAAACCATCTGTAGAAATATCATCTAAACGACCAATAAAAGGAGATACATAAGTTGCACCAGCTTTAGCTGCTAATAAGGCTTGTCCTGCCGAAAACACTAAAGTAACATTGGTTTTTATTCCTCTATCAGAAAAATATTTACAAGCTTTAATACCATCTTTAATCATTGGTAATTTAACTACAATCTGATCGTGTAATTCAGCTAAGGCCTCACCTTCTCTAACCATACCATCAAAATCTGTTGCTATAACTTCAGCAGAAACATCTCCATCTACAATAGTGCAGATATCGACATAATGCTTCATAATATTATCAGTACCTGTAATACCTTCCTTTGCCATTAAAGACGGGTTTGTAGTTACACCGTCTAAAATACCCATGTCCTGAGCTTCTTTAATCTGTTCTAGATTTGCTGTATCAATAAAAAATTTCATCTAATATAAGTTTGAATTGTTGTGTTATTTAGTTAGTGCAAATTTACAACTAAACAAGAGGTCTATTTTAATATATTAATTAAAATATATTAACAACTTACTAAAAGGTGGTATTGTACTACTCTAGTATAACCGTGTAAGTTTTGCTTGTACTATATTTACATAAAATTTCTGGCTCTTCATCTGTAAAAAGTCTAAAGGGGCCATCTACAGTAACAAAGATAGTGATGTCAAAAGTACCTTTAACTTCTGGTGTGCCTTCAATACTTATAGTTCTAAAATTAACAAAATAATCTAGGCCCAAAGGTAAGTCTTCGACTTCAAAATAATAGTCGTAATCTTCATCTCTTGGTTCATTAATTATCTGAGCATTTAGGTCTACATAATAATAGCTTTCTGTTGAGCCAATAGGGAATTGTCTATTATCCAATTCTGGTTCTCTAGGAAAAATGCAACCTAAAAAATCATTACAACTAAAAAATAAAGTAAAACAAATGGGAACGAGTAAAAATCTATAAGTTTTCATAAGCGCTAATTTCAAATTTAATACATCAAATAATGTACCATACTCTCTATAGCTTATAATGATTCATCAGCAATTTCTCATAAACCTTATCTGGAAGAATGCGTTTTAAAACAATAGAGAGTTTTTGCATAAATGCACCTACTTTGTAGTGAGTCTTGGGGTTCTCAGTTTTAATAATAGTGTAAATTGCTTCAGCCATTTGTTTGGGATCACTACCTTCATCTACATGTTCATTCATCATTTTTAATGAACTTCCATATTTTACTTTATAAGGTGAATCTTTCTTAACTGGAGCATGGTAACGACCTGCGGCAATATTAGTTGCAAAATCACCAGGAGCAACATTACACATGTTTATATTAAAATCTTTCAATTCCATTCTAAAAGCTTCTGTAACTAATTCTAACGCGCCTTTGCTAGCACTATAAATACCTCTAAATGGTAAACCCATATAACCAGCTATGGAGGTTACATTAATAATCAATCCAGAATTTTGAGCACGCATGGTGGGTAATACAGCTTTAATTACGTTAATCGGGCCAAAAAGATTGGTTTCAAAATTGCGTTTAATTTCTGCGTCAGGAATTTCCTCTATAGGTCCTGTAATACCTGATCCTGCGTTATTTATAAGTACATCTATTCTAGATTCAAACTTTAAAACTTCAGTAATACAAAGAGAAATAGTATTAATCTTTGTTACATCGAGCGCAACGATAGGAAATTTACTATTTGGATAATTATTTGGGTTTCGACTTGTACCATAGACTTTAAAACCTTTGGTTTGAAGATACTCACCGACTGATTTTCCAATTCCTGAAGATCCACCTGTTATTAAAACGACTTTAGACATAATGCTTAATAAATTATAATATCGAAAAATACAAATTCCAAAATTAGTAGAACTTGTAATGAAATATCACGCTTCTTTGAAATGTATAAAACCAAAAAAATCTCGATTCGCCAAGGCTTTCAAGATTTGAGTTTTTTACAAAAAAAAAGGCAAGCTACCTACATCACACTGCTACGACCATTTACCTTTGCTGCGTTCCCGCCCTGGAGGATTCAACAGGAGCTAGTTGTGTAGGACTTGCCAGCTGCAAAGATACAATCTTTTCATACTTTTACAATCATTTAACAATCATTTTTAAACTGAATTTTATTTAATAACTTGCCGTAAAATTGAAATATCATTATGCACTTATCTAAATATATAATTTTCACTTGTTTATGCCTATTATTAACTAACTGTGACGACCATAAAAAAACAGGATTCTCAATAAAAACGAATGTAAAATCAATAACGCTTGGTGATACATTAAGTCTATCTATTAATAATCCCAATAAACTTGAGATTATTAATGTAACCTATAAATTTGACAATAACCTTTTTAAAAACAACTCTGCAGTTAACAATGTGCGACTTGGTGCTAAAGAAATCACAGCAATTATAAGTTACGATGATAAAACGGAAACAATTTCTAAACTAATTACTGTTTATAATAATGTTATTCCTTCTAAATATACTTATGAAGTCGTGAATACCTATCCTCATGATATGTCCTCTTACACCCAAGGTTTAGAATTCTATAACGGTGAACTTTATGAAAGCACAGGTCAAAAAACAGAATCTAAATTAAGACGCATAAATTTTGAGACTGGTGAAGTTCTTAAAAACCTAAATTTAGAAGACAGGTACTTTGGTGAAGGGCTTACTATACTTAATGATAAAATCTACCACCTTACTTGGCAATCTAAAACAGGTTTTGTTTATAATGTAGATACTTTTGAAAAATTAAGCAGCTTCAAATACGGCAAAAGTAAAGAGGGTTGGGGGTTTTGTAACGATAGGAAAAAGCTTTACAAATCGGATGGTACAGAAAAAATCTGGTTATTAAATCCAGAAAACCTTACTGAAGAAAGTTATATAGAAGTTTACACTGAAAAAGGAAAAATACCAAGCCTTAACGAGCTAGAATGGATTAACGGCAAAATATTTGCGAATATCTACCAACGAAACGGAGTTGTAATTATTAATCCAAAAAATGGTGGTGTTGAAGGTGTTATAGATTTTGAACCACTTAAAAAACTAGTTACACAGCACGATGAACTCGATGTTTTAAACGGCATTGCTTATCACCCAGAACGTCAAACAATTTTTGTAACTGGTAAAAATTGGGATAAACTATTTGAAGTTACGATAAAGAAACAATAGGCGAAGTGTAATTAAGATGTCTATCTAAACATTCCATTTATTTAATGCAAATATTCAAAAAAACGATTACCGTTTCAAAAAAAGACTTAGATGATCTTAACCACGTTAATAATGTGCGTTATGTACAATGGGTTCAAGATATTGCCAAAGAGCATTGGCTAACCTATGTTTCAAAAGAGATTTTAAATACTTATTCTTGGTTTTTGGTAAATCATTTTATTGAATATAAAAGTCAGGCATTACTGGGTGATAAACTGCTTATAAAAACATTTGTTCCAAAAGTTGAAGGAGTGAGTACTATTAGACACGTAGAAATTACAAATGCCAAAACAGAGCAACTCATCGTTAGTTCTAAAGCAAAATGGTGCTTAATAGATTCCCAAACGCAACGACCTAGTAGAATAACAAATGAGATTGCAGAACTCTTTAAGTAACAATTCATACTATTTCAAAGTAGAAAGGGTCTATAAGGTTAAAGTTTTTTTAATGTTTTATGTTACTTAGATAGAAAAACCTTTCTTTAAAGTAACAATCAACTAACAATGCGACTATTATTAATATTAGTGCTATGCTTAAGCTTATCTTTTACAACAAGCGCACAAACCTTAAATGGTAAAGTTTACGATGCCACTACCACCGTAAATGGCATAAAAATTTTCAATAAAACACAAAAGAGACTCACTGCAACTGATAAAGAAGGAAACTTTGATATTATTGCTAAAGTAAATGATACCATCGTTTTCGAATCTTTATTTCATCATCCTAAAGCGGTTGTTTTAAGATCTTATCATTTTAATGAAATAGCTGTTTTTGAGCTAAAAAAACTAATTAACGAACTCGATGAAGTTGAAATAAAAGCAGAACCAAAACAGCCTGTATTTAAAGTAGAAACTTATAATACAGAACTTAAAAATATAATTGCTGAAGACATTAAACGAAATCCAGAAAAATACCAGTCTGCAGGTGCTACTTATGGTGTTGATTTTATCTATTTAATCGGTCAAATAGGAAAACTTTTTAAGAGTAAAAAATCAAAATACAGAAAAAACTATAAGCCAATATCCTATGAGCAGCTAGATTCCTTAACAATAAAAAGCTACCTTTTTAATGATAATCTCTTCACTAAAGACTTAAAAATACCACTTCAAAATAAATATTTATTTTTTGAGTTTATTGAAGCTAAGCAGATAAGTTCAGAATTACTTTTAGAAAAGAATAAGATGCAACTACTAGATAAATTAGTAGTAAATAGTCAGCTGTTTATAATTCTTTTAGAACAATACGGTAATCAAAAGAAAATAAAAGACTAACGCTTTAGACTATAATTCTCTTGATACATAATAAATCCTAACTTCAAAAGTTATATTTTTAGCCCTAATTATAATTATCTCTTATGAAGCAATTGCTATCATTCTTTATTTGTTTAGGAGTCTTACTATTTTGGAGTTCTTGTCGTAATGATTTTGAATTTTCCCAAAGCACTGGTAATTTAGAATTTGCTAGAGATACCGTCTATTTAGATACCGTTTTTACAAATATTGGTTCGAGCACCTACAATCTAAAAGTTTATAATCGTAGTGATGATGATATCGTTATTCCTACAATTCAATTAGAAAATGGTACTAATTCATTTTACAGAATGAATGTAGATGGCACTACTGGTTTAGAAGGAGCACAAGAAGGTAAGTTTTTTGAAGATATAGAATTATTAGCTAACGATAGTTTATTCATTTTTATTGAAACCACTATAGATATTGAATCACTTTCTGCTTCAGACACGCAATTTTTGTATACAGATCGTATATTATTTGATTCTGGTAGCAATCAACAAGGTATAGATTTAGTAACCTTAGTAAAAGATGCTGTTTTTATCTATCCAAATAGAGATGCAACAACAGAAATTATAGAAACCTTAACTTTTGATGTTGATGGTGATGGTTCACCAGATGAAACCACATTGCAAGGCCGTTTTTTAGAAGACACAGAACTCACATTTACTAATGAAAAGCCTTATGTTATTTATGGATATGCTGGTGTAGGTGCAGGTCAAACATTAACTATGGAAGCTGGTACACGTGTATATTTTCATTCTGAGTCTGGTATTATAATTACAAACAGTGGAACCCTTAATATTAATGGAGCACTAAGTACAGATCAAGATCTTTTAGAAAACGAAGTTATTTTAGAAGGTGACCGTTTAGAGCCTTTATTCACTGATGTTCCTGGCCAATGGGGAACTATTTGGTTATTTAATGGTAGCGAAAATAACACGATTAATTATGCAACTATTAAAAATGCAACTATAGGAATTTTAAGCGAAGGAAACCAGGACGCAACTGAACCTAAACTCACAATTTCAAATTCTCAGATATATAATTCTAGTAGCTTTGGTATTTTAGGAAGAGCAACTTCTATTACTGGAGAAAATGTAGTTATAAATAACTCTGGTCAATCCTCTTTTGCAGGTACAGCTGGTGGAAGATACAATTTTACACATTCTACAATAGCAAATTACTGGAACAGTAGTTTTAGACAATTCCCTTCCCTTCTACTCAATGATTTTATCTTACAGTCAGATGGTTCAGTGGTTACTAATAGTTTAGAGGAAGCTAATTTTACAAATTGTATTATCTATGGAAATGATAATCCTGAATTTATTTTAGAACAAGAAGGAGATGACTTTAATTTTAAATTTACCAATTGCTTATTACGATTTGATAGTGACAATTTAGAGGGAACTACGAACTACAATTTCGATGATATTCTATTCTATGAAAATAATCGCTTTAACCAAAACCCAAGTTTTGAAGACGCTTTTGAGAACTTAATGCGTATTAGTGACGATTCTGGCGCAAATGGCAGAGCTCTATCCTTAATACCTGCAGGAACTGATATTTTAGGCAACATTAGAGGTGATGGTGTAGAACCAGATTGCGGTGCTTACGAGAGTATTGTTTTTGAAGATTAAAAAACACATGTTTTTGAAACAAAAACTAAATTATTTAAAGTTTTTAATTGAAATCGCCAAATACTTATGGCCAATATTTAATGGCTTAGTAGCACTACCCTATTTTATTGCAGTAATCGCAAAAATAAGTCGTCCAGAAGTCAATAATTTACCAACAGATTATCTCATCGTAATTGGCATAATTTTATTAGTGTCAATAGTTCTAAATCGTTTATGGATTTTAAAACTAAGAAAAAGCCTTTCAAACTAAATTGAAAGGCTTTTTTTGTATAAATAGAATATAGTATTAAGCTGTAAACAATGGTCTACCTCCCATTAAGTTATTCACTTTTTTAGCAACACCTTCTAAAACAGTTTCGTTATTGTGGTTATTAATAACTTCATCAATTAAATCTACAACATAAGACATATCATTTTCTTTTAAACCTCTGGTTGTAATAGCAGGTGTGCCCACTCTAATACCTGAAGTTACAAATGGTGATTCGGTATCAAACGGTACCATGTTTTTATTAACCGTAATATCGGCTTTTACTAAAGCATTTTCAGCATCTTTACCTGTTATGTTCTTATTTCTAAGATCAATAAGCATCATGTGATTATCTGTTCCGCCAGAAATTAAATCGTAATTTTTAATTACAAAAGCTTTTGCCATGGCGTCTGCATTATGCTTTACTTGTAACATATAATGCATAAACTCATCTGTTAATGCTTCTCCAAAAGCAATGGCTTTAGCTCCAATAGCATGCATTAATGGTCCACCTTGGTTTCCTGGAAAAATACCAGAATCTAATAGCCCTGACATTTTACGTAGGTTTCCATTTTTTAGTTTTAAACCAAATGGGTTTTCAAAGTTTTCGCCCATCATTATCATTCCACCACGCGGTCCACGTAGTGTTTTGTGGGTTGTAGTTGTTACAATATGGCAATGCGGTAATGGGTCATTTAAAATACCTTTTGCGATTAATCCAGAAGGATGAGAAATATCACCTAATAAAATAGCACCAACACTATCAGCAACTTCTCTAAACTTAGCAAAATCCATATCTCTAGAGTAAGCAGAAGCACCAGCTATAATCAATTTTGGCTTTTCTTGTTGCGCAACATCATTCAGCATATCATAATCAATAAGACCCGTATCTTTTTTTACACCATAAAATTTAGGGTTATACAACTTACCAGAAAAATTAACCGGAGAGCCATGAGTTAAATGGCCTCCATGAGATAAATCAAAACCAAGAATAGTATCACCAGGTTTTAAACACGCATGGTAAACAGCTGTATTTGCTTGGCTTCCAGAATGTGGTTGCACATTAGCATAAGCTGCGCCGAATAAAGTTTTAGCACGCTCTATTGCAATAGTCTCTACTTCATCAACAACTTCACAGCCTCCATAATAACGCTTACCAGGATAACCTTCAGCATATTTATTAGTCAATACAGAACCTGTAGCTTCCATTACTTGGTCACTTACAAAATTTTCTGATGCTATAAGTTCTATACCATCAGTTTGGCGTTCTCTTTCAGCTTGTATGAGTTCAAAAATTTGTTCGTCGCGTTGCATAAATAAAGTCTTTGTTAAATGAATACAAAAATAGTGAATACATTAGTTTAAATATTAAAAAACGTGTAGATTTGATTAGAAATTAATGAACATTTAATCAACAATTATAATATGCCATTATCAGCTAATAATCCAGACAGAATTTCATGGTTACACGTTAACAAAGATTCAGATTTCCCTATTCAAAATATTCCTTTTGGTGTTTTCTTAACTAGAGACGACATTATTACTATTGGTACAAGAATAGGCGATACTGCAATTGATCTTGGCGCATTACATCAATTAGGTTATTTTGAAGGTATTCCACTAACTGATGATATCTTTTTACAAGATACTTTAAATGATTTTATCGCGGATGGTAGAAAAACATGGCGTTTAGTTAGAGACAGAATTGCTCAGATTTTTGATATTGATAATGATAAATTAAAAAACAACAATCCTCATAAAGAAACGATTCTATTTCGTTTAGATGAGATTGAAATGAAATTACCAATTCAAGTTGGTGATTATACAGATTTTTATGCCAGTAAAGAGCATGCTACTAACGTAGGTACCATGTTTAGAGATCCTGAAAATGCATTGTTACCTAATTGGGTGCATATGCCTGTAGGTTATCACGGTCGTAGTTCTTCTATTATTTCATCAGGAATTCCTATACATCGTCCACAGGGACAAACGATGCCAGAAGGTGCAGATAAACCAATTTTTGGACCATCACGCTTAGTAGATTTTGAATTAGAAATGGCATTTATTACAACAGATGCTAATGATTTAGGTGAACCAATTCCTATTAACGAAGCGGAAGAATATATTTTTGGTTTGGTTTTATTCAACGATTGGTCTGCGAGAGATATACAGAAATGGGAATATGTACCATTAGGTCCTTTCTTGGGTAAAAGCTTTGCATCGTCAATGTCACCTTGGATTGTAACATTAGATGCTTTAGAACCTTTTAGAACAGAGAGTCCTAAGCAAACTCCTAAACCGTTAAAGTATCTTCAAACCAAAGGAAAAAAGAGTTTTGATATTAATTTAGAAGTAGGCATACAACCAAAAGGAGCAAAAGAGACGACGGTTTGTAACTCTAACTTTAAGCATATGTATTGGAACATGTCTCAGCAGTTAGCACATCATACGGTAAATGGATGTCCTGTTAATTCAGGTGATATGATGGGTAGTGGAACAATCTCTGGTCCAACGGAAGGCTCATATGGTTCAATGCTAGAGTTATCTTGGAAAGGTACTAAATCACTAAAAATGAAAGATGGGAGTGAACGCAAATTTATTAATGATAACGATACGGTAATTATGCGAGGCTATTGCGAGAGAGATGGAACACGTATTGGTTTTGGCTCTGTTAAAACACAATTATTACCTGTTTTTAATCCTAAAAAGAAGAAATAATAATATTTTACTATTTAGAAATAAAGAAGCTCGTGATTCATAATTACGAGCTTCTTTATTTTAAAAAGGCGCATTACATGTAAAACTAATTTGCTCTTTTTTCATAGGATGCTCAAAACTCAACCACTCTGCATGAAGATGTAGTCTATTTGAAAGTACTCCATATAAATCATCACCGACTATAGCCATATTTAAACCTTTATAATGCGCAGCGTGCACTCTAAGCTGGTGCGTCCGACCAGATATAGGATAAAAATGAATTCTAGTTTTACCGTTTTCAACTTTTAAAACCTCATATTGGGTTCGAGCCGCTTTACCATACTCGTAACACACCAATTGTCTTGGTCTATTATCTAGGTCTACTCTTAGTGGTAAATCTATTGTACCTTCTTCTGTCTTTAATTCACCTTCTAATAAAGCCACATAGCGTTTTTTAATGGTTCGCTTTATAAACTGTTTTTGAAGATGTTTATGTATCCTTTCATTTTTAGCGACTATTAACAGACCCGATGTAGACATATCTAAACGATGCACCAATAATGGCCCTGTTGCATTTGGCAGATAAGCTTTCATTCGAGATAAAACTGAATCCTTAATAGTTTTACCAGGTACAGATAAGAATTCATTAGGTTTATTTAAGACCAATAAAGAATCATCCTCATAAACAATCTCTATTTCACCCGTAAAAGTTCCTGATGTTAAAATAGGATTAGGCTCTACATTTAAACCTTGCATCATATGACCTAATATGGGTTCACATTTACCACGACAAGACGGATAGTATTGTTTATGCTTCCTTACTTCAGATTTTGGTGAACTTCCCCACCAAAATTCAGCCATAGCTATTGGAGTCATCTCATTTTTATAAGCAAATTGAAATAGTTTTGGTGCGGCACATTCACCAGCACCAGCAGGTGGTTGTCCTAAATCAGTTGTATTGAAAATATCAATTAAATCTTTAGATGTTCCCTTGTGATTTAGAAAGCGATATTTCTCATGCAATTGCTTTTGTAATACTGCAGACCTCACTTTACGTTCCGCTTTTAAACTATCTATTGGTTGTTGAAATGTTAGTAAGTTGGTTTCAGTAGCTTTAATTTTAGCATTCCAATCTTTTTTTAAATCCCTTAGCCTAAAGTGATAATAAATACTTTGCTTTTTTAAATCTTCTATTAAATCCGCATAAGCTTCAATAGATAAATTAGCTTTGCCTTCTATCCTTTTCTCATTTCGTTTTTTCTTTTCAAACTTTATAAAGGCTTTAAAATTTTCTAAAGCTTTCTCATAACTAAGTTTTATAGTATCAATATTTTCTTTTGCGTCTAAATAATCACTGTTTGCTTCTAAAACTTCAATTTCTGAATTAAATACGTTTAATTTAGCTTCGCCTAGTTTGTAAAACCCATCAGGATTCAAATTATCATAAATAGGAGGCACAAATCCGTTTAAAAAATTATGCTCTGCTAGCTTACCAGAAAATGCCGCTAAATAACCTATTTTACCAGATTTACATTTTACAACCATAACTCCAAACATTTTACCTATTTTTAGCCCAGATTTAGCTCCATCTAAACCAAAATTATGATTAAATTCAGATTGTGACATTAAGTAATCTTGAAGTTCTTCAGATGCTTTTACTGTTAAAGGATGTGGCGTATAATAAAATGGATAGGTAAACGCTTTGGGTAAAATCTCAGTGTTTTCAGTATCTATAGAATGAAAAAAGTTGCCGTCGCTTGCAAACATTAGTTGGTATTATTTAAGCTGCAAAGAAACAAAATAATAAATCAAAATAGTACTTTTTGAGTTTGGCATCAAAATTGAAATTACAACTATAACCTTAACAATTAAACACAAGATTATGAAACGATTTTTACTTTTAACAGTCCTAGTTTCGGTACTGGTATCTTGTAGTACCAAGAAACAAATTGAACAGGCCATTAGTCAAGGAAACTATGATGTGGCTATTAATGATGCTTTAAGGCGACTAGAAAACAATAAAGACAAAAAGCGTAAACAAGAGTATGTAAAAATGCTTAAAGATGCTTACGGTAAAGTCTTAGCAGAAGATTTGGCTACAATTAAGCAATTAAAAAAAGACGGCAACCCTGAGTTGTTTGATGATATCTATGAGAGCTATATAGATTTAGACACCAGACAAAATGCAATAAAACGCATTATGCCATTACAAATAAATGGTAAGCCTGTAACCTTTACGTTTAATGATTATAGTGATGCTATTGTAGATTATCGTTATAAAACATCAGATTATATTATTGATAAAGGTATAGAAATATTAGATCTTAACGGAAAGCAAAATGCTCGTAAAGCGCATGGCTTATTTGAGTATGTAGAATCTATTAACCCAAATTTTGAAGAAGTAAGAGATTTAATGGAAGAAGCACATTATAAAGGAATCGATTATGTTTTTGTTTCAATAAAAAATAATACTGAACAAATTATACCAGAACGTTTAGAGGCTGAATTATTAGATTTTAACACGTATGGACTAAATCAATTCTGGACAACCTACCATGCTGTAGCAGATGATTCTTTGAATTATGATTTTGCCATGGAATTACAATTAAAACAAATTAATATTTCACCAGAACGAATTAATGAGCGCCAATTATTAAGAGAAAGGGACATTGTTGACGGATGGGAATACGAATTAGATGCCAATGGTAATGTTGCTAAAGATAGCTTGGGTAACGATATTAAAGTCGATAAAATTATAAATGTACGTGCTCGATTAGTAGAAGTCATTCAAACCAAATCTACACAAGTTATTGCAGATGTTGTTTATAACGATTTAAGTAAAAATCAAATCATTGACACATTTACCATAGACAGTGGCTATGTTTTTGAAAACATCTTTGCCCGTTTTAAAGGTGATAGACGTGCTCTAAACAGAGACGATGCAGATCTTATAAGGCTGCAACAGATTAACTTTCCTACCGATGAACAAATGGTATATGATACAGGTGAAGATTTAAAACTGAAACTAAAGGATATAATTAGTGCCTATCGCTTGGGTAATTAATTAAAAGCCTCTCAAATTTGAGAGGCTTTTTTTATATATAATTTCAGTTTTAAAGATATCTTTGAACTATTAAATTTGAAACATGGAAATAGTCTTCGCCACAAACAATCTCAACAAAATAAAGGAAGTACAAGCTTTAATGCCTAAGCATATTAAACTACTTAGTCTAGCAGACATAATGTGTATAGAAGACATACCAGAAACACAGCCTACAATTGAAGCTAACGCAATACAAAAAGCCGAGTACGTTAAAACTAACTATGGTTATGATTGTTTTGCGGATGATACTGGTTTAGAAGTTAAAGCTCTAAATGGTGAACCTGGTGTTTATTCAGCCCGTTATGCAGGTTCACAGCGAAATTCTAATGATAACATGACTAAGGTATTAACTGAGTTAAACACTAAAAGCAATAGAAACGCACAGTTTAAAACCGTAATAGCACTACATTTAAACGGTGAGTTAAAAACGTTTACTGGAATTTGCAAAGGTGAAATCACCAAGGAAAAACATGGTAAAGACGGATTTGGCTACGACCCAATTTTTAAAGCTGAAGGTAATATTAAGACCTTTGCTGAAATCTCATTAGAAGAAAAAAACAAAATTGGTCATCGTGGTAAAGCTGTTAGTCAGCTCATAGAGTTTTTAGAGAGATAAGAATTGCATCTATTCTTAACCTCAATAAAGCAAAGATTTAGATGAGGTTAATTTTCTTTTATAAATTTAGTTCTAGTTAATTACGAAAAAAAAATAACGATGAGAAAAATACGCTTACTTTCCTTAATTATTATAACTACAATGAGTTCTTGTAAAGAAGATGTAAACAGGAAAGAGAGCGAAGAAACAAAAGATAAGATCTCAATTAAAGAAGGATTAAACGAAATTCATTTTTTCACTACAGATAGCATTAAAATATATGGTGACTTATATAAACAGAGTAATACAGCTCCTACCCTTTTAATTTTTCATCAAGCTGGTTCAAATGCTAAAGCAGAATATAATAGCATTTTACCAGAGCTAGAAAAACAAGGATTCAATATTCTAACAATAGATCAGCGTGTTGGTGGAAATCATTTTCACGGAGGCACAAACAGAACCGTAAACGAAATTAAGAACAAGCAATACAATTATTGTGATGTCTATCCAGATTTAGTTGCAGCATTAGCTTATATGAAAAATAGCCGTTTTAATGGTAAAATAATAATTTGGGGAAGTAGTTATAGCGGATCTTTAGCGATAAAACTAGCCAATGAAAACCAAGACATTATAAATGGTGTTTTAGCTTTTTCACCTGCTTCTGGTGGACCAATGGAAGCTTGTAAACCAGATGCTTATTTTGAATCTTTAAAATTACCGTTACTACTTTTAAGACCCTTCTCAGAAATGCAAAGTAGACAGTCTCAAGCTCAGTTTGATCTAGCAAAGCAGTATGGTCATCAAACTTATATTGCTCAAAATGGCGCTCATGGGTCTTCTATGTTAGATGCTCGCCGTGTAGAAGGTAGTACTGTAGACAACTGGAAAACAGTAAACACTTTTTTACAACAGTTTAAATAAGATGGCTAAAGTTTTATATCGTATTTATGTTATAGAATTATCGAAACGTGTCTATACAGAAAACACAAAATTTAGAAATGCTAATCCTCAATTTAATGGTGTATTAGAATGTTTATACGTTGGTATGACTAGCAAAATGCCTAAAGAACGTTTTTCTCAACATAAAACTGGTTACAGGAATAAAAAAGGACATAAACTATCGTCTAACATTGTAGAAAAATATGGCTTGTATTTGCGACCAAGCCTCTATAATCATATTGATCCATTTTTCACTAGAAAAGAAGCACTTGTAGCCGAAGAACAAATTGCATTAGAATTGCGCAGAGAACGTTACGCTGTTTGGTTTAACTAAACAACTAAAAAACTCTTTAGTGTTTCCTCATAAATTTTTTCATACATAGGTACAACATTGTGTAAATCAAACTTCTTTGATTGTTGTTTTGCATTTGCTTTAAATTGATCTAAAACATCTAGATCAGATAAGATTTTAAGTGCGTTTGCCGTCATATCTTTAATGTCATTTACATCACTTAAATATCCTGAATATCCATGTTCATTAACTTCTGGTAAACCACCAGTATTAGTAGATATAACTGGCACACTACTTGCCATAGCTTCTAAAGCTGCTAAACCAAAACTTTCTGTTTGTGATGGTAATAAAAACAAATCACTAAAACATAAAACACGATCTATCTCATTACTATTTCCTAAAAACACAATACGGTCAGAAATACCTAACTCTTCAGCTAAACGTTCTGCTGGTTCTTTTTCAGGTCCTTCACCAACCATCATAAGTTTTGCAGGAATTTCATTTTGAATATTATTAAAAATCCTAATAACATCTGGGATCTGTTTTACTTCTCTGAAGTTACTAATATGTGTTACAATGCGTTCATTATCCTCTGCCATCATAGCACGTTGGCAATCCGTAAAATTACTTTGATGTTTTTCTAAATCAATAAAATTAGGGATAACTCTAATATCTTTCTTAATATTAAATAAGCGATTCGTATCTTTTTTTAAATTTTCTGAAACAGAAGTCACTGCATCTGACTTATTGATACTAAATGTTACAGCCGGCTTATAAAATGCATGGCTTCCTACTAGTGTAATATCAGTACCATGTAAAGTAGTTACTATTGGGATATAAATACCTTCATCTTTTAGCATCTGCTGAGCCATATATGCGGCATATGCGTGTGGTATAGCATAATGTACATGTAACAACTCAATGCCGTGTAGCTTAACCATATCAACTAACTTACTAGACAAAGCTAACTCATAGGGTTGATAATGAAATAATGGATATTCTGGCACATGTACTTCATGAAAATGAAGATTACTACCTAGTAATTCTAGCCTTACTGGCTGCTTATAAGTTATAAAGTGTATCTCATGACCTCGTTTTGAAAGTTCTAAACCAAGTTCTGTAGCCACGACTCCACTACCTCCAAAGGTAGGATAACAAACAATTCCTATTTTCATGTAAAAGTTGTAAATATTTAAAGTTAATAAACTATAAAGTCTCAATTTTATTAAAATCCTTACAGTTTTATCTAAAATTATAAAGTTATATATTTTAAAGAATTAGGTTTCAACTTTAAGTGCTTTTTAACTTTATAATTTTAAGCACTTAATTTATTCAATAATCGCCTCATAAATTAAACGTTGAATTTCAGTTCTAATATTTTCACGTAATAATAAATTTTTACCAGCCTCTGGATACGTTCTATTCGCTAAAAAGATATAGACAATATCTTCCTCAGGATCAGCCCATGCATATGTTCCAGTAAAGCCAGAATGCCCAAAACTTGTCATAGATAAACATCCACAAGTAGGTCCTTCTTCACCTAACTGTGGTTTATCAAAACCTATCCCTCTTCTATTGTCTGAATCGCAGTAATAACAGGTATTAAATTTATCTACAGTTTCGTTTTTAAAGTAACGTTTGCCACCATAAAACCCTTTCTGTAAGTACATTTGCATTATTTTGGCAACATCATTTGCATTGCTAAAAACACCTGCATGTCCTCCAACACCTCCTTGCATGGCTGCTCCCATATCGTGTACATAACCGTGTACTTTTTTATAGCGGTAATAATTATCGACTTCTGTTGGGACAATATCCTTTAAACTAAATTTTTCTCTCGGATTATAAGTGGTGTAGTTAGCACCTAATGATTTATAAAAACGATCTTGAGTAATCTCACTTAAAGATTTATCATAAAACCCCTCTAAATATGATTTTAGAATGTAATAAGGCAAGTCACTATAACGATAACGTAACCTAGAAAGTAAGTCTGTTTCAATAATTATTTTTTGAATTGAATCTTGGTAATCGTTACGCATAAAAAGCGTATTAATGACTTCTACATTAAACTCCTTACTTCGTTTTGATCTGTAATATTTAGGGTCTGGCTTTTTAGTGACACTATCTAATGTGGCATAATAAAAAGGAATCCAAGGTTTTAGTTGCGCGTAATGAGACAACATTTTTTTAAGTGTTATGTTTTCTTTGTTAGAACCTTTGTATGCAGGTAATAGTTTTCCTAATTTTGAATTTAAAGATATAGAACCTTTCTCTTCTAGCTCCATTACAATTGGCAATGTTGCTAATATTTTTGTGAGCGATGCAACATCATAAACATCATCAAAATCTACTTTGTTTTTTTTAGAATAGGTATGGTAACCAAAATTCTTATTGTAAATCACTTTACCTTTTCTTGCCACCAATAATTGAATACCCGGAGTCATTTTGTTATTAACAGCGTGGTTTGCAACTGAATCAATTCTACTTAGTAATTTTGAATCCATACCAACAGTCTCAGGCAAACCATAGCTTAAACTTGATAACTCGTTATAAATTTTACCAGTTCCTACTGGAAAAAATGGACCAGTACTTACTGGTAATTTACCTTTAGCTGCTATTGCACCAAAAACGAGTTGTGCCGATTTTTGTTGTCCAATAACGCTATTTTGATAGCTCATTACAATCCCTTCTATATTATCAACTGAAGCTAATTGGCTTAAAGCATAAGGTCTTGCAAATACATCTAGAACCACTGTATTAGTTCTCGCTATTTCATAAAGCCATACAAGTTCTTTATCAGAAAACTCAAAGTTTTTCCACGGGTTAGCATTTGATTTGTGAAAACCAACAATTACAGTATTGTAGTTTTGTAATTTGATTATTAGTTCATCTAGCTTATCTGCTTTTATATGATGAACTTTAGTGTATTTTTTTAATTCGTCTAAAAACACAGAACCTTTATCATCACCTAAGGATATATAAGCTACTTTTTTTGTTTCTAAATCTCGCAGTGGTAATATGGATTTTTCATTCTTAACAACTGTGATAGCATTCTCAATTAAAGCCTCGTATAACACATCGTCCTTTAATCTGTTTAAATCTTCATGAAGATTGTACAATCCTATTGGACTATAATTATTTAAACCAACCTTGTATTTAGCCATCAATACCTTTTTTACAGAATGTGCTAAACGCTCTTCAGTTATTAATCCTTCGCTAAAGGCCTCCATGAATTTGGCAACTGCTTTTCCTGGATTTTCAGACATAAGCATTACATCATTGCCAGCAAGAAAAGCCATTAAATCTATTTCACCACCCATAGATATAGATTTAGTCGTAACTCCATCTATTCCTTTTGAAACATAATCTGCAGCACCTTTCATAGTCAATGCATCTGTAAAAATGAGACCCTTAAAACCCAACTCATCTTTGAGTATATCTGTAACAATATGTTTTGATAACGATGAAGGAAACCCTCTCCTAGATTCTAAACTTGGGACATTAAGATGCGCCACCATAACACTAGATAAGCCTTCTTTTATTAATGTTCTGTATGGATATAATTCTACTGAATCAATGCGCTTTTCACTAAAAGAAACAGTAGGAAGTGTTTTATGAGAATCTGCTTCTGTATCACCATGACCAGGGAAATGCTTTGCATTGGCTAAAACACCAGCACTTTGTATGCCTTTCATAAAAGCTAAGCCTTTTTCAGTGACGTTATCTCTATCTTCACCAAAAGAACGATTACCAATAATAGGATTTTTAGGATTTGTATTAATATCTACAACTGGCGCAAAATTAAAATGCACACCTAAACGCTTACAATGTTCACCAATTTGTCGACCAGTCTGCTCAACTAATTTAGTGTCTGAAATAGCACCAAGTGTCATATTCCAAGGAAAAGCATAAGTAGAATCTAATCGCATACTCAAACCCCATTCTGCGTCCATACCCACTAAAAGTGGAATATTAGTAGTTGCTTGTAGTTCGTTATTAAGTCTTGCTTGTCTAATTGGTCCTCCTTTAGAATATATTAAACCACCAATTTTATCGTTTTTAATAAGATTTATAATTTCCTGTTTTTTTAAGCCATCACCATTAGAAAAAATCTGAACCATAAATAATTGCCCAATCTTTTCTTTAGTTGACAATGAACCATATATGCTATCTACCCATTTTTGCTGGGCAATCGGGTCTTCTGAAAGTAACGGATTATTGACAAGGTCTTGCGCAAGGCTGATTTGAAAGCAAGTACATAAATAAATGAGGGCAACGTAACGCATGGGCAATCTTATTTCGTTTGAAGGTTTTTTTACTAAATAAACTTTAAAAAATAATGCAAATTGACTGTCAATCATTTTCAACTTCATTTAGTAATAACGAATACTATGCCAAAATAGCATAATTAATTAGTAAGTTAAAAGACTTTAGGAGAGAATTATAAACTGCTTTATCATCAGCTAAAAATTGAATAAACTTATACTGTTGATTATTCCAATAAATCAATATGACGATCATGATAACCTAACAAATACAATACACCATCTAACCCTATGCTAGAGATAGAACTTTGCGCATTATCTTTTACTTTTGGTTTGGCATGAAAAGCAATACCTAAACCAGCAAGATTAAGCATTTGTAAGTCATTTGCACCATCACCAACAGCGATAGTTTGACTTATATTAATACCCATTTCATCCGCTATTAATTGAAGATATTCAGCTTTTTTATTGCCATCAACAATATCACCAATATAACCACCAGTTAACCTACCATCCTTAATTTCTAACTCATTCGCATAGACATAATCTATATCTAATTTTTCTTGCAAATAGTGACCAAAATATGTGAAACCACCAGATAAAATAGCCGTCTTAAAACCATAGCTATGTAATGTATCTATTAATCGTTTTGCACCTTTAGTTATTGGTAAATTAATAGCGACTTCGTTAAGAACGTCCTCACTTAACCCTTCTAAAAGTTTCATACGTCTTTTAAAACTTTCATTAAAGTCTATCTCACCTTGCATTGCAGATTCTGTAATGGTTCTAACTTCCTCACCAACACCAGCAAGTTCCGCTAACTCATCGATAACTTCGGTTTGTATTAAGGTAGAATCCATATCAAAACAAACCAAACGCCTATTTCTTCTAAAGATATTATCTTCCTGAAATGCAATATCAACATCTAAATCTCTAGAAAGTTGCATGAATTTTTCTGTCAACTCAGTTTTATTCTCTATTTTTCCTCTTATAGATAATTGAATAGATGCTCTAGGATAAGTCTCTGTTCTAACAAGCGATGTTCTTCCTGTTAGCCGTTTAATAGAATCTATATTTAGGTTTTTTTCTGAAATTACTTTAGTGACTTCAGAAATTTGCGCTGCGTCTAATTTTTCGCCTAAAATGGTAATTATAAAACGATCCTTACCTTGAAGATTGACCCATTTTTCATAATTTTCTAAGGTTATTGTTGAAAACTTTGCAGTGATACCTAACTCATAAGCTTTAAACAATAAATCTTTCTGAATAGCAGAAGACTGTTCACCAGAAGCAATTTCAAACATTATACCTAATGACAGTGTATCATGTATATTAGCCTGACCGATATCTAATACTTTAGCACCATATTGAGCTAAAACACCAGTTAAATTAGAGGTTAATCCTGGTTTGTCTTGTCCAGAAATATTAATTAAGAAAATATCAGTTGCCAAAACTTAGTATATATTTTAGATTTATAGTTAGGCTTATTTTAAAAATCGACTATGCCAGCTTTCACTAGCTGGCACTTCCCAATTCTCATTAAATTCGGCAATATTATGAACTAAGTTATTAAACACAATCGTATTTTTAGAGACAGATTTATTTTTTGCCATAGCCTTAAAGTCGAGTAATGTCTTGTAGGCAATAAATTCTCCTTGTTTGTAAGAAACATTCATTTTATCCATTAAATCTACATTATATTGCTTCTCTAATTCTTGTATGAAATGAACAGAAGCATCGATAGAACACCCAGTAGCATTGTTTATGCTTTGGTTTAATGAAATAACGATAAAACGTTTATATACAATCTTATAGCCAGATTGTAAATCTTTTCCGTGAGCAGTCCAAACTTCAATAAAAGTCTCAAGTTGACATTCTAATTGTGTGAGTTCTACATCAGAAAATGAACGGTTAGCTTGGTATATCCAAACACGAGATTCTTCTGGCAATGTATCAAAATCTACTAGCATAAGTTTTTTAATTTCAGTTACAAAAATAAAGCTTTACATCCAATCTTTATTCTCAGACTCTACTTTAAAAAGTAAATAATTCTTAATATTAAATGCCATAGACAACTCTATATGTGGAATCGTTAATGGTTTTGAAGCCGAGAAAATTACAACAGATGCTAATCCTCTACTTTTCTGAAAAATAGATTGATTTAAAGTCACTGCTTGCACTTTTTTAATTTCTAAAAAATCAGTACTGGTATCTATAAGCTTTCCACCTCCAACAACAATATAATCATCATCTAAATGGTAATAGGCTTTTTTGTAGGCATAAAGCGCGTTAGCTATAATATATACAACCAATGGTATATTTATAAACAATAACGTCTTTGGTCCAAAATAGAGTCCAGCATTAAGTAAAACAACAACTAAAGCACTTGTAAATAACAATCTGTGCATTAAATATTTATTTGGCTTATTCTTTAGTAATCGTTTTTGGACATCTGGATAAAATTGATCTAATAACTCATTGATTTGCAACTTCCCTAAACCAACAATATTAAAATTAATTTGTTGCTTTTTATTAGCCATAGCTTGGGTAAAAGCTAATTTATACAAGCCAAAAGCACGCTTTAATCTATTGGTAGATATTGTTGAATTTTGAATACGACTAGCAGATAAACTCAAATTTATCTTATTTAATAAGCCTTTTGATATTTCTAAGCCTTCAGTTTTACGCTTTACGGTTAAATTAAAGTTTTGAACAAACATTCTAATCATAGACAAAAAGAATGATGAAATTAATAATGCGACTACTATCGTTACATTAAAAAGTAGCAATGCCATAAACGACTCACCGTCTAACTCAAACCAAGAACCAAACCTTGATGTTAAATTTAATTGATTCACAAACTCCTTAAGATCCTGATAAATACTAATGATAAAGGCGAAAATTAGTGCAAAACTTTTAAAATGATTTTCACTAACTCCTTCTAGTAATAATTTTTTAATTGAAGCTTTAAAGTAAATAACCTCCTCTACCTGAACATTTTTGCCTACGTCATTAGCTCTAGATGATAACATTAAGATTGACTTTAAAGCTTCTGCTTTAGGTCTTGAGAGCGCAGAGATTTCAATTTCAGTTTTGTCATCACCTGCGGTTTCTATTGATAGTGACACGACATTAATAAGCTGTTGCAGCACATTTTGTTTTATATATACATTCTGAATTTTTGAAGTAGAAACCGAAATCTCTTCTTTATTAAATATGCCTTTTCTTAAAAAGAAGTAATCGTCTTTTACATAGAATTTAAAATTCAAATATCTAAAAACAGCTAGTAAAAGAAAAACTACAATGATACCTAAAACAGGTAAAACAACCTTTAAACTCGTAAAGTCTGGTGATTTATCACTTTGCAAAAACTTAAGAACTAAGGCTGCAAAGATAATTATCATCGCCTTAAATATTTTGAATATACTAACTCCAAAAATGACAATAATCCCTTTAGCAGATTGTCTTGAAGGGATTTCAAAATTATGAGCGCTCATTAATAATTTTAATTAAAAATGCATATTGAGTATCTGCAACGTCCTTAGGCAGACCTTTAACAGCTATGTCACCACCTGATTGACCTGCTGAATAAATTTTTAAAGTAGACAGTCCTAGTTTACGCGCTAAAAAGGAACGTGCTATTTCTATGTGTTGAATTCTATTATATGGAAGCGTTACTGTTTTATTTACCAAATAACCATGACTGTAAGTCATATCCTTTTCGCGCATGGCATACATTCGTTTTTTGAAACCTATGTAATACATTACAATTGAAATGATACATAAAGTGCAAATCAATCCTATGAGATACCAGAACACTTCGTTTATACCACTATCGTCCGCAAAACTATACAACGCTAAAAGAATACCAACAAATATTGCGTAGATAAAGCAGATATTAATCAGTATAATTTTAAAATATTTAGCAGAAATAGGTATTAAGTCTAAATCTTCTGACTTAGGAAGTATATCTATATCAATTTGAATGTTAGAAAATAACGACATTATTTTATGAGATAAAACTATGAGTTAGCAATGAGCTCTGCAACATCTAAGACTGTTACAGTGCCTTCTTTTTCTTTGGCTTTAATACCATCTGTCATCATTGTGTTACAGTATGGACAACCTGTAGCAATAATATCTGGATTTGTTTCTAATGCATCTTCAGTTCTCAGTACATTAATTTCCTTATTCCCTGGCTCAGCATCTTTAAACATTTGTGCACCTCCTGCACCACAACATAAGGCAGTACCTTTGTGACGTTTCATTTCAGTTAACGTTGCATTGGTCGTTTTAAGGACGTTTCTTGGTGCATCATAAACTTTGTTAGCACGACCCAAATAACAAGGATCGTGAAACGTAATACGTTTTCCTTTATAGGTATTACCTTCAATGGTTAAGCGACCAGCCTCCATTAACTCTTGTATATATTGTGTATGATGAATAACGTCATAATTACCACCAAGACTAGGGTATTCATTCTTTATACAATTAAACGAGTGTGGGTCACAAGTTACAATACGTTTAACTTCGTAAGCATTAAGTACCTCAATATTCATAACGGCTTGCATCTGAAATAAAAACTCATTTCCTGCACGCTTAGCTACATCACCAGTATTACTTTCTTCTGTACCTAAAACAGCAAAATCTACATTAGCTTTGTGTAATACTTTTACAAAAGCCTTGGTGATTTTCTTTGCTCTATCATCATAACTACCAGCAGAGCCAACCCAAAATAAGATTTCTGGTTGCTTTCCTTCTGCCATAAACTCTGCCATGGTTGGCACTTTAAGTTGCTCGCTCATATGCTTCTATTCTTCTTTTGCCCAATTTAAACGGTCCATTTGGTTATAAGGCCAAGGTGCACCATTGTTTTCAATGTTAGTCATCATATTATTTAGTTCCATTGGCGCAGCACTCTGCTCCATCACTAAATAACGACGCATATCTAAAATAATTGATAATGGGTTTATACTAACAGGGCATTCTTCTACACATGCGTTACATGTGGTACATGCCCATAATTCTTCATTTAATATGTAATCACCTAAGAGTTGCTTTCCATCGTCTTTAAACACACCGTTATTAGCATCTATATTCTTACCAACTTCTTCTAAACGATCTCTTGTATCCATCATTATCTTACGTGGTGATAATTTTTTACCAGTAAGACTTGCAGGACATGCTGACGTGCAACGTCCACATTCAGTACATGTGTACGCATTTAGGAGCTGAACTTGACTTAAATCCATAACATCACTCGCACCAAATTTAGCTGGCACTTCGTCTTCAGCAGTTTCTGCAGGTGCGGCATATGGGTCTGCATCAGGATCCATCATCAGTTTGACTTCATTTGTAACAGCTTCAAGATTATTAACTTTTCCTTTTGGCTCAACACTTCCATAATAGACATTTGGAAATGCTAAAAGAATGTGTAAATGTTTAGAGAAGTATAAATAATTTAAGAATACTAATATCCCAGTAATATGCAACCACCATGCAACACGTTCTATATTATGAAGTGCATCTAAAGAAAACCCTTCAAACCAAGGTGCAATAAATTGAGAAATTACATTACCAGAATCCATTGTTTGAAAAGCCGTATCTGTAGCGTTCATTACTAAGAATAAACACATTAAAACAACTTCGAAATACAAAATAATATTACCATCGCTCTTTGGCCAACCCTTCATTTCTGAACTTAAGAAACGTTTCACTTTAATAACATTTCTACGTAACCAAAAAATAACTACGGTTATCAAAACAGATACTGCTAAAACTTCAAAAGAACCAATTAGAAATCCATATACAGAAGTCGGTAAAATTTCTAAACCTATACGATGTGTACCAAAAATACCATCTATAATAATTTCTAAAACTTCAATATTTATAATTACAAAACCAACATACACAACAACATGTAAAAACCCAGAAACAGGTCGCTTTACCATTTTACTTTGACCAAGTGCTATGCGTACGACGTTTGTCCATCGTTCTGATTTGTTATCACTAGCATCAACTGCTTGTCCTAATTTAATATTACGAATAAGCTTATTAATGTTTCTAGCAAAATAGCCAACTCCTAAAATTAGGATAATAGCGAATATTATGTTTGGTATATATTCCATATTTGAAATAATCTAATTTTTTTGATCTTCGGTTGGTGCTTGGTAAGGAATTTCTTTTTTAGATAGGATACGTCTGTATCTTGCAGGATGTAACTTAATATCTAATAGTAATAATTCCATTTCTTTAGAAGCTCCTTCTAAGTTATTGTAAAGCGTATCATCCTTTAAAAGCTTACCAATAGTACCTTCGCCATTATCTATGCTAGTTAATAAACTTTGCATACTTACTAAGGTCTTATTTAAATCTGCAACCGTATTAGAAAGTCCTGCTCCTTTTAATTCTTCAGCTAACTCACTTAAATCTTTACTTGTTTTATCAAAATTATTTAAGATAGAGGCTATTTTTTTATCGTTTTCTTTAATAACTCCTTGTATTGAATAGGATAGATTTTTAAAAGACTTTAATGTCATATTTAATTCCGCTATTGCACTTTTTATACCAGTATCTGACTCGTCTATCACCAATGTATTTAAACTTCTCATTAGTGTATCTGCTGAACGGAGTGTAATATCTAAATCTGTACTTACTTTAGTAAAGTCCTTTTCTAAAGACGACACTAAACCTGACTTAACTTCTGATTTGATAAAATCTCCCGGTTCTGCTTTAGCACCATCATTAGAATCTATTATAGCTAATCCATTACCAGTCATTAAACCGGTCTCATACAAGCGTATAAGACTACTTTTAGAAAATTCTAATTGTGGATTTACTGAAAATAAAACACGTGTTTTACCTGTTTCAAAATCATAAATTATGTCTTCAATTTTTCCAATTTTATTTCCTTTTACAGTCACTGGAGATGACATACTTAAGGCATTATAATCAAATTCAGTGTAGTAAGAATCTGTGCTTGATAAAATATCACCACCTTTTAAATACGAAAATAAATATATAAATAAAGCGATGCCAGAAAGTACTAATATTGCTGTTTTAACTTCTCTTGATATTTTCAATGGGCTTTGCTTTGATGAGTAACAAAATTAGTAATAAATTTAAAAAAAGACCGAAGGTTATACTTATTTAATTTGAAGCTGTATTTAGGGCTTCATCTATTGGGACTCTTTTACCATTTTTAAAGGCTACTACAAAACTAGACGAATAACCTTTAGACTTAGCTTCTTCTTGCATTTTTTTAACTTTGTTATAATCTGAAGTAACACCGTAATAATACTTGTAAAGTTTTCCAACCTTATCTTTAGTAATACCCGAAAGTCCACTAAAATTATATGACTTTGGTGCTAAATCTTTAGAACTTGCGGCAATCTGCACTTTAAAGGTAACATCTTTATATAACAATGGTATGTCTTCTAATTCTGGATTTAAACCTATTATACTACTCCCAACATTTTGATCAATCTCCTTTTTATAAGCTATAATAGCATCCTTTAAAGCAGTTGCAATCTTTGTTTGTCCATTTTTTGAGTTAAGGTAAGCACCTTCATTTTTATTTGTAATAAACCCAGTCTCCACTAAAACACTTGGCATATAAGTATTATGCAACACCCAAAGGCTTAGTTGCTTTATCCCTCTACTCTTTCTTTTAAGCTGTCCACTAAAATTATCTTCGATTTTTCTAGCCAACTGTATACTTTGTTCTATGTATACTTCTTGCTCTATACCAATGGCAATGCTAGACTCTGGAGAACTTGGATCAAAACCCTCATAATGCTCTTCATAATTATCTTCTAAGAATATCACCTCATTTTCTGCTTTAGCAACAGCCATATTTCGCTCAGAATTTTTAGCACCTAAAACATAAGTTTCCGTTCCATAAGCTTGGGTGTGATGTGCATTACAATGTACAGATACAAATAGATCTGCGTCAGCTTTATTGGCAATCTTCGCACGATTTCTTAACGTTACAAATACATCTGTTTTTCGTGTATATATAACTTTATAGTTTGGGTTTTTCTCTAAGGCCTTACCTACTTGTAAAACAATTTTTAAAGCAATATTTTTTTCTATATATCCGTTTTTTGTAGGCCTACCTGGATCGTGACCACCGTGACCTGCGTCTAAAACAACGACAAACTTATCGTTCTGAGCTTCTAAACCACCTTGTGATGTTAAAGAATTGATAAATGTGACAACTAAGAATACTATTATATATTTACGGTACGTTTGCATATTTAATTTAACGGTTTATAAACTCTAAATATTACACTAATGTTAATTTTTAAAGTTTATGGTGTTAATGGATTAATGACAAAAAAATAGTTTTACTTTTGAGGGGTCAAAAACCGAGCCATACTTTTACAAAAATACACCTAAAAGGATTGCGTACAAATAGTCTACACATACTTTTTACCTTGAGTTTTACAGTGTTTATCAACATGTTTAGCTTCGCACAAGAATTACCTCCAAAGAAGAAAGATATTCCGCCTAAACGTATAAAAGATTCTACAACTATTAAAGTAGATTCGCTCTTTAACACCAAAGAAATAGACTCTACAAAACAAGATTCCGTAAAGAAAACCGAATTTTTAAAAGATATTGTTACCTATAAAGCTAAGGACTCTGTAATTACAGACATTATTAAACAGAAAATATTTCTGTATAACGAATCTCAAATCAATTACCAAGATATGGAGATTACAGCAGGTGTTATGGTTATAGATTATGGTAAAAACTTAATTTATGCTGGTAGAATGAAGGATTCTACAGGTTATACACAAAAGCCAATATTCACACAAGGCTCTAATGTTATAAAACCAGATTCTATTATATTTAATTCTAAAAACAAGAAAGCAATAATATTTAATTCTGTCACAGAGCAAAGTGGAGGTACCATAATTTCTGAGCGTACCAAAAAAGAGAATGATTCTGTGTTTTTTATTGGTAGAGGAAAATTTACAACTTCAGAAAACATTGAAGATCCCGAATATTACTTTTTAATGGATCGCGCTAAAATTGTACCTAATAAAAAGATCGTTACAGGTTTTACACAGATGTTTATTTACGACGTGCCTACACCAATTGCTATGCCTTTTGCGTTTTTCCCTATGTCTAAAAAACAAACCTCTGGTATTATTTTTCCATCATTTGGAGAAGACACAGGTAACGATAGAGGTTACTTTTTACAAAATGGTGGGTACTATTTTGCAATAAACGATTATGTAGATTTAGCCGTGTTAGGTGACTATTATACTAACGGAAGTTATGGACTTAGACTAGAAAGCACCTATGCAGCACGTTACAAGTTTAGAGGTAATGTGGCCTTTAGATATGAAAATTTACTAAACAGCGAACGTGGTTTTCCTGATTTTGCACAAAATACGATCTACAACATCAGATGGTCTCATAGCCAAGATGCAAAAGCCAATCCTAATTCTAGATTTACTGCATCTGTAAATTTAGGAAGTAGCCAGTTTTTTCAACAATCTATTAATCAGATTAATCAGGCGAATATTTTAACCAATACCCTTGCCTCTTCTGTATCGTACTCTAAAACGTTTCAAGGAGAACCACAAGTTAACGTCAATTTAACCGCATCACATTCACAAAATACAAATACAGAATCTGTAAACTTAACGCTACCTACTGTGCAAGCATCTATGGGTAGAGTCTTTCCGTTTGAGCCAAAAGCCGGAGTAAAAAAAGGTATAATACAGAATATTAACTTTCAACTAAATTCTAGAGGAGAATATCGCATCAATACAACCGATTCTTTATTTGGTAAAAGTGAAATGTTTGACGACGCATTAGCTGGTATGCGCCACAGTATTCCTGTGAGTACAAATTTTAAAGTGTTTGAATATTTTAACTTTGGCGTTAATGCTAATTTTGAAGAAACTTGGGCGCTAAATACCATAAATCGATTTTTCGATGAAGGAACAGAAGAAGTTGTTACTGTAGACCAAAATGGCTTTGACCGTTTTTTAACTTATAATGTTGGCGCAAGTGTTGGTACAACCTTATATGGTATGTATAACTTTGAAAAAGAAGGTAAAGACCCAAAAATACAAGCTATACGCCATGTTATAAGGCCGTCTTTAAGCTACTCGGTAACACCAGCTTTTGATCAGTATTACGAAACCTATGAAGTTATTGATGCTGATGGCACCACAACTGAAGAATTTACGCGTTTTGAAAATTCACTTTTCGGAAGACCTGGTAATAACTTTTCGAGTAATGTAGGTATTGCCGTTGGTAATAATATTGAAGCTAAAGTACGCTCTAAAGACTCCACTAAAACCGAAAGTGAAAAGGTGTTTATTTTAAATAATTTAAACTTTGCGACATCCTATGATATGGCTGCAGATTCACTAAGATGGAGTCCTTTGAGAGTTACTGGTGGAACTCAGATCCTAAACAAAAAAATGACCATAAACTTTGGGATGACCTTAGACCCTTATGCTTTAGATAGTAACAATAATAAGATTAACACTTATAATGCAGATAATGGAGGTAGCTTGTTTCGTATGACCTCTGCGAACTTAAATCTTAACTACACACTTTCTAACGACACCTTTTCTGGCAAAGGAAAAGACGACGAAGAAGATGAAGAAGCAAAAAGACGTGCAGCAACGGCTAATGGTAGAACCGATGACCTCTTTGGTAAAACACAAGATTTCGCAGACAAACGCCTCGGAGACAAGGATAAAAGCAAGGATAATAACGAAGAAAATAATGCGTTTTACAACTATAAAATGCCTTGGAGTCTTAGGCTCGTTTATGCCCTTAATTATACAAATGTAAGACGCGAAAATCGTGTTTCGTCTAATTCTTTAATGTTTTCTGGTGATGTAGAATTAACTCCTCGTTGGAGCTTTGGTGTGTCTTCTGGTTACGATATACTAGATAAGGGAGTGACATTTACACAACTGCGTTTTGAACGTGATCTATTGAGTTGGAGAATGAATTTTACATGGGTTCCTATTGGTAATCAGACCTCTTGGAACTTCTTTATTGGTATTAAATCTAACTTACTAAAAGACATTAAGTATGATCAGCGACGTCAGCCAGATCAAAATCTTGGAAACTAACGTCTTTAAAAGTTTAGCATCGTAACCGCTTTGTTTTAAAAACGATAATTTACTAGCTAACTTGTTTAAGTATAATTTGTATTATTAAATTTGACGTATTGCCTAAACTAGTACTAAGTTTTCTGCTTACGTAGAAAACAGATTCTGAAACAAATTAAACATAACATGAAAAAAATAATAAACACCTCAAAAGCACCAGCACCAATTGGTCCATATAACCAAGCGGTATTATCTGGCAATACACTTTACACATCTGGGCAAATAGCATTGCATCCTGAAACTATGGAATTGGTTTTAGACGATATTAAGACCGAAACAAAACAAGTGATGGAAAATATGCGTGCTGTTTTAGATGCTGCTGATATGACGTTTGAGAACGTTATTAAGTCCTCTATATTTATTAGCGACATGCACAACTTCTCGCAAATTAACGATGTCTATAGCCTATATTTTGATGAAGCAACTGCACCAGCGCGTGAAACCGTAGAAGTGGCAAATTTACCTAAGTTTGTAAATGTTGAAATTAGTATGATTGCTGTAAAGTAAGATACTTTTTTAGTCAACTTTTTGAAACCTTATTAAGGGACCATCACCCTCTGCACCACCATCTAATACTAAAATTTCTCCTTCGTCTTGAAAACGAAAATCAAAATTTAATTCTATTTCGTAAAAAAGTTCTTCTCCAGTAGTTGAGGCAATAGTTGTAAAAACAGATAACATAGTTAGTGTTTGATCTACAACGGTCATATCATACTCTCCTGTTTCTAAAAGATATAAAGGGTTTCCCTCTGGATTAGTTGTATTTTCGATTAATAGTTTATCATTATCTATATCAAATTTCCATATTATTTCTCCTAGTTCTAATGGCTGAGCTAGAAAACCTGTTCTTAAATTAATCATATGCCAATTTCCTTCTAAAGGGTTTACTGTCTCGGCTATTTCTTGATCATTACTGCATGTTAATGTAATCCCAAAAATTAAAATAATATAAAATTTTTTCATGATATTTTTTATTGTCAATACTATTTCTTTTAAAAATATTAATTTAATAAAAAAAAGCGACTTGCCCTAAACAAATCGCTTTAATTAACTAACCAATCCTAAAACTTTAATTGTTTTTTATACAGCGTATAGCTGCACCAAGTGTTATAGATGTATCTGAATAAAATAACGTTGGTCCATCAAATAACTGAACCCATCTTCTTGTTGTAGATGAGTTAATAGGACCACTAGCAACATCTGAGGTTAACCAAGTACAAACTGATTCTGAAGCTGTAGCAGTTCCGCCAGCAGCAATGTAGCCATTAGGCAAACCCTTAAAACCAATAGCATCAGATCCATTACCAGAAAAATCAGACCAACCAGAATCAGATTTTAGTGCTGTTGCCACGTTACCAGAATAACCATTAGCATTCAAATAACTTTCTAACACAATAAAATCTTGTTCAGAAGGAATACGCCATCCCTCTGGTGCTAATTTCCCAGTCTCAATAGCAAAATGATTATACATTGCGCCATAATAATCAAAAGGTAATTCAGCGTTAACAATAGCGTTTAAATCTGTAGTATTTGCCCATTGGTAAAGCTCCTCTTGGTTAGGTAAACTTCCCCAATCCATACCAAAAACCCATTCTGTTAGTGGTGTACCATCATTGTATTTTGTGGTTTTTAAGTTTTCTAACATCCATGTTTGGTTGCCAATAACAATAGTTTGGTACACATTGCCATCTGCATCTGTAACAGTTGTTGGTTCTTGTTGTGTATTAGTATCATCGTTGCTAGAGCAATTCATAAATACAAAAGCTGAAAGCGTTAAAATGGTAAGTTTTAGTAGTCTTGTCATAATAGTATAAGTGCTCCGTTTTTAGATGTAACAACACCGATTATGATTCTCCTGAAAATTCTTACGGAAAGTTTGAAATAAATTGTGTTTTAATTTTGGGTGAGGGTTTGGTTGGGTCGCTTAACTTAATGATATGAGTCCGTTTCAATGACTTATATCAGACGTTAAGCGAAGGTATATTTTTTCAACTGCATTATCAATACGTAACTTTACGTATTTTTAAAGTGCTTATTTGCTTATCATTAAACCGTTTGTAAAAACACTTATGACTATTAATCTTATAAAACAAAATTTTAAAAATTAGAATTGTTATAACATGGTTTTATAGCAGCGCAAAATAAAGAAGGCTGTCAGTTTCTGTTTATATAAACTACCATAGCATTATTATTAACTTAAAACATTACTTATGCGAATACAAGTAAAAGATTTTATGTGGGCTCTGGTCACAACTGCAATGAGAAAAGATAAGGTTCTAGAAATTAGAACGCTTATTAAAGAAAAAGGAATTAATGCTATTCCCTTTATCACATATTCTAATGATACACTGCGACCGACGATGCCACTTTAGAAGATGTAATGACTTCTTAGAATGTTAATGTTGTTTATGCAGACTCAAGCGATTAGTTAGCTGCCAAAATGATGCTAAAACATAATGTGCATCTAATCGTTGTGATGGATGACAAAAAAATAAAAGGTATGATTAGATCTTTAGATTTTGTGAAATTAGTTGCTGAACATTCGGTGAGATCAATACAATTTTCTGTTCTAAAAGCAAAAGCTAAAAATCACTATTTTAATTCTTTAATTAATTTTTTAATATCCTTATTTCTTAATAAGCCACCAAAAGTTACATCACTCATATGCAAATGAGGCATATCATTCGCTTCTATTATTACGGGTCCTACAGGGGTAATTGCAACATCCCAACCTATAAACCCGTCTGGTAAAGCACGAACTCCTTTAATTACCTCTTCACAAGACTCTTTAAAAAATGGTATTTTAAAACCCTCTAATTTAAAACCACTAGTAGGATGCTTATAAATTGTTTTTCCTCCATATTCTTGCAAATAAACTCCTGATTTATGTAAAGTGCCATCTTGCATATTTATCCCAATACAAAAACCACCCGAACTCGCATTATCTATAACACTATCTCCTACACCAAACCTCATTAATGCACTTACTATCTTTATATTCTCATTAGAATCTATAAGTGAAATTAACCTTAATGTATTAATTGATTTTTTATGAATTTCATTAATAGCAGCGTGTTGTTTTATACATATATTATGCACATAGTTAGTATTAATAAGCAAATTGAAGATAGAAGTTAAGTTTTGTTTTAATTCATCTCTTGTTAATTTAAAGCAACCTTTACCTCCATAATCTGAATGTGGTCTTAGAAAAATATCTTCAATATTACATTCATCAAACACATTTATAAAAAAGTTGAAAAAATCCTGTTCGTTATTTAGTTTTGTTTCGATAGTATTATAATAAAAGCTATTTTCTAAATTATGACTTATTAATTTAGGTGTTCTAACTTCTGTTGCACTAAACATCTGTGAGAAAGAAAGTTTATTTGTTAAAGGCAGTTTATACAAAGGATTATGTAAGCGCTTACTTTTCCTTATTAAATTCATTTCTGAAGCACCCAAATAATCTAAGTAATTTGTAGCATCTTTTTTATATAAATACTTAAAATAATAGTAGGGTATCTCCTTTTTGACTTTATATAAATGGCTTATCTCTTTAATAATTTTAAAAACAGACTTTTTATTCTTGTCTTTTACAATTACTTTAATTCGATTTCTATTTTCAACACTCAGCATACTTATTATAATTATTTACAACTTAATTATATATATTTCTCCAACCGCATTATTAATAGGTAACTTTTAGTAGTAATTCTTTTCTATAAAACTCCATTACAATTACTTATATCTAACAGTATTGAAACAAGTTAATCAAAAACAAGCGAAGGTCTGTTTTTTGAAACGTATTATCACCACGTAACTTTACGCATTTTACTGTATTACTCTTATTTTTGTTTTTTAAATATATCTCTATTGAAACTCAAAAAAGCAGAATTAAAAGACTTTTTAGATAGTAAAGTAGCCCTTTACAATCACCCAAATTTTATTGAGAGCGATCCTATACAAATTCCGCATCAATTTTCTAAAAAAGAAGATATTGAGATTGCTGGTTTTTTAGCAGCAACTATTGCTTGGGGAAATCGTAAAAGTATTATTAATAATGCCAATAAAATGATGGAGTTATTAGACCACTCCCCTTTTGAGTTTATAATGCAGCATCAAGAGACCGATTTAGAACGTTTACAAGGTTTTGTGCATCGCACCTTTAACGGAGATGATTTTACGCAGTTTATTAAAAGTTTACAGCATATCTATAAAACACATAATGGTTTAGAAGCGGTTTTTGCAAAACATGCTAAGAAAGGGTCGCTTCAGAATAGCATTCATCAATTTAAAACCACATTTTTTGAGCAACCACATTTAGCGCGTACTAAAAAACATGTTAGTGATCCGCTTAAAAATTCAGCCGCCAAACGTATTAACATGTATTTACGTTGGATGGTGCGTAATGATAACAATGGTGTAGATTTTGGAATTTGGTCATCGCTTTCTGCATCGCAATTAAGTTGCCCTTTAGATGTACATTCTGGTAACGTAGCACGTAAACTAGGTCTTTTAAAACGTAAACAAAACGATGGCAAAGCTTTAGCTGAGTTAGATAAAGCACTACGTCGTTTAGACCCAACAGATCCTGTAAAATACGATTTTGCTTTATTTGGTTTAGGTGTTTTTGAAGGATTCTAAAATTGATTTGTTATTCCTATCTTTAAATCTTTTTCAAATAAATTATCGACATTAATTGGAGTGATTACTAGAATTGGAATAATAGAGAGAACCGATCGTTTTTAAAACACATATTCTCGATACTAATTTTATGATTTATAATCTTAAAATTCACTCGAACTGACGCAGCAACAAAATAGTAAATAAGTCCAAACAAGCAATATTCAAAATATGAAATTTCAATTATCACTAGCACTACTTATCTGCTTTTCTTTTAGCTTTTCTCAAGATTTAAAAATCCCAGTAGATACAGCTTATATCACCAATAGTTCTGTAACAATAAAAGGGAAACCAATTAATTACAGAGCAGAAACTGGTTTTCAACCGGTTTGGGATAATGAAGGCCATTTAATCGCCTCTTTATACTACACGTATTACAAACGCACTAATGATAGTAATGGTGAAAAGAGACCTATTATTTATTCTTTTAATGGTGGTCCTGGTTCTGCTTCTGTTTGGATGCACATTGCCTATACAGGTCCAAAAATCTTAAAAATAGATAATGAAGGTTATCCTGTACAGCCTTATGGAGTAAAGGACAATCCTAATTCTATTTTAGATGTGGCTGATATTGTATTTATTAATCCTGTAAATACAGGTTATTCTCGAAAAGTAGCTAATAAAGATGGGAAGATGCCAGACGATAAATTGTTCTTTGGTGTTAATGCAGATGTAAAGTATTTAGCAAGTTGGATGAATACATTTACCACACGTCACAACCGTTGGGAATCTCCAAAATATATTATTGGCGAAAGTTATGGTGGTACACGTGTTATGGGTTTATCCTTAGAGCTACAAAATAGCCAATGGATGTACTTAAATGGTGTTATTTTAGTATCACCTGCAGATTATAAAGTGCTGCGTGTTGGTGGCCCATTAGCATCAAGTTTAAATTTACCATATTACACAGCTGCTGCATGGTATCATAAAATGCTACCTCCTGTTCTTCAAAATAAAGATTTATTAGACCTATTGCCAGAAGTTGAAGATTTTGCGGTTAATGATTTAATGCCTGCTTTGGCTAAAGGTGGTTTTATTTCAGATTTAGAGAAAAAAGCAATTGCAAAACAGATGAGTTATTATTCTGGCTTATCGGAAAAGGTGATTTTACAACAAAACTTAGATGTGCCTAACCGTTTTTTCTGGAAAGAATTACTTAGAGATAAAACTGGTGAAACTATTGGTCGTTTAGATTCGAGGTATATTGGTATTGATAAAGTTGAAACTGGAGCAAGTCCAGATTACAGCGCAGAATTAACGTCTTGGTTGCATTCTTTTGCGCCAGCTATTAACTATTACATCAAAAACGAGTTAGGCTTTGAAACCGATGTTAAATACAACGTGTTTGGCAACGTTGGTAATTGGAATAGCGATAATGATAATACTAGAGAAAATTTGCGCCAAGCTATGGCACAAAACCCATATCTAAAAGTAATGACACAGTCTGGCTATTACGATGGTGCAACGACTTACTTTGCAGCTAAATATTCGCAATGGCAAATTGACCCAAGTGGTAAAATGAAAGATCGTTTTTCATTTAAAGGTTACAGAAGTGGCCATATGATGTACTTACGAAATGAAGATTTAATTAAAGCCAATGCTGATTTACGAGACTTTATAGAGAGTTCACTTCCCAAAGGTAAATCAGCTAAGTACTAAAGAATTAGAGTAAAAAAACCCTTTAAAGAGCGTGAAAACTCGATGAAGCGCGCGTTTATTTGTGTATATTAGTTTTTTATGACTAACATTGTAGGCTAATTTATTTTAATTGTACTTAAGGAATGTTATTCATTCACTGTAAAATCAATTACTATTATTGACTTAGATGTAGATGGACAAACCACAACAGAGATTAAAAAAGGAAAAAGAAACCTCGTTCAAAAGGATTTATGAGCGACTAGGTAGAAGGGCTATAGTTGGTTCTATAATCGCTACTGTAATCGTTTCTACTCCCCTTTTATATGCTTTGCATGAGTATGTACCAGAAACTAAAATTTGGAAGACTTTTTTGTTTACCTATGAAAGTGGTGTCTGGCAGGAAGCTAAATATGCCATGTGGGTTTATACCAGTAAAATCATACCACTTATTTTATTAACTATTTGGTTTTTTACATGCAGACATTGGTGGTATCATGCCTTATTAGTACCTATTATTATGTATGCTTTTCAAGCTGTTACGAGCTGGAATTCAGAAGCTGGACATATAGATGAAGGAACATTTGTTGTCTTACTACCTATTTTAGTTGTTATAGTGCCATCTATTTATTTAATCAGAGCAAAAATGTTTAACACGATTAATGATGCTAACAAAACATTAGAAGAACTAGAAGAAGAATTTAAAATTAAACCAAAAACACTTTGGGGCAAGGTTAAACAGTATTTTTAAACTATTGTTTTTACTAGGTTTTTTCACCTAAGAGATTACTAATAGAAAACAGTAATGTTAGTTATAAATACAAACATTAGGTAAACAGCTTAATCTACTACATTAAGCTAATCGCATTGCTTTAAATTTAATAAACTTAGATATTTTTAATATAACGAAAAAGGCTTCCGAATTGGAAGCCTTTTTTATACTACTATAAAGATTTATTATCCTTTTAACCAAGCTGCTCTTAATGCTTTCTGAGCATCTGTAGCATTTACATCTTCAATTAAGCCTTCGCTTTTTGCAGTTGCTTTTGTTAATGCTGTTTTTATCATTACAGGCTTTCCGTCGCGTTCTAAGTCCATTGTAATGTCTTGTCCTTCTTGCCATCCAAACATACCACCAATAACTTGTTGTGCATTTTGAAGCGTTAAATCTGCGCCATTCACTTTTTTAATAACATCACCAGCTTGGATGCCTTGTGAGGCCCAAAATGAATTCTTTAATGCCACTTCTGTAAAGAAAATTCCTTTACCAGGTTCACCACTAAAAATAATATTTTGTCCGCCAGCAAAAATGTAATTAGTTGGACCTTCAGATTCACCTAAAGTTAAACCTGTCATTGCAAAAAAGTCATTATAATTAATTGGCACATCACCTTCTACATGTGTCTTTAAGAACTCACCAACACTCGGATAAGACATTGCTGTAATTTCAGCAATAATATTATCATCTACAAATGGTTTTTCTTTTCCGTATTTAGCAGATAATTCTTTCATTAATGACAACATACTTCTGTTACCATCACTTTCTTTGCGCATTAAGATGTCTATACACATACCAATTAAGGCACCTTTCATATAAACATTAGAATATTGAGGTGCATATTTTTCTTCTAATACGTTTTCACTCATAATAGTAAAACTCATAGCATCATCCATACCCTTAGAGATCCCTATTTTTTGCATTATTGTAGCGTAAAATGCATCGGTATCAACTAAACCTTTATACACCTGAAAATGTTGTGCAAAATATTCTGTTACACCTTCATACATCCAAAGGTGCTTAGAAAATGTTGGTTCATTGTAATCAAAATAATGTACATCTTCTGAGTGCACTGATAATGGAGTTACAATATGAAAAAACTCATGAGCAACAACATCTACTATAGAAGCTGCTAAGCCTTGTTTACTAGAAGATTCACTAAGAACTACAACTGTTGATGTATGGTGTTCTAAAGCTCCAAATCCTTTTGGTGACGTTTCAGCACCATCAGATAAATACAAATAAATATCGTAACGAGGCGTTGCATTCACATCTCCTAAATATTCTTTTTGAGCTTGCATCATCTTAAATACGGTCTCTTTTTGGCTTGCTGCGGTATGTACTTTATTTGGAGAATACACACTCAATACAATTTTAATATCACCAACCATAAATTCTTCAACATCTAAATCTCCATACATCATAGGATTATCTGTAATGTCAAAATAACGCTGTGCAAAATAACTCGTCGTAGCAGACTTACCATCTGCACTGGTTTTAGTTCCTTTATCTTCTAAAGCAGACGTTCTTACAAAATCAATAGGTGCTGTAACATCTAAAGCATATTGGCTGTTTTTTAACGAATCAAAATAACCGATAAATCCATGTAAGTTTAATACATAATTTGTTGGCTCTATATTTGTACCAGCTGGCGAAAAAGGTTGTTCTCCTCCAATACCACCACTAGTTTCAATATCAAACGTATCGTTAACATAGTAAGTGATTTTATCTAATTTAGTAGCATCCTTTATAGTCCATGTATTGGTATCTACTTTAGTTACTTCTAATGCGTTACCATTATAGTCTAGCGCCTTAAGATCATCAACATACTTACCAAAATCACTTACAGAATAGGTTCCCTGTACTACTCTTGGTAATCTGTAGGTTACACTCTCTGTAGTAAAACGACCAGGATTAATAATCACTGGCACTTTATCATTTACAACAGCTGTTAAGTCTAATGCTGTTTCGATTGGGTTACTCACCGCTAAATCGTTTACTGTTGGTTTAGCAGATCCACATCCTACTAAAATTAAGCTTAAGCCAAGTATGGCAATATAATTCTTCATTTTTAAAATTTTAATTTTTTAACAAGTCGCACAAATCTACAATCTGTTACCATTATAAACCTAAAGGTTTTGTTAAATTCGCATCATGCAACACGATTTAGTAAGCATTATCATCCCATTTAAGAATACAGAGTTATACATTTCTGAATGTGTTGATTCTATTCTGAATCAAACTCACCAAGATTGGGAGGCTATTTTTGTTGATGATCAATCAGATGATACTAGTTATTCAATTATTGAACGTTATACTGAGAAAGACGCTAGAATAAAGCTTTTTAAGAATAAAGGTAATGGTATTATTGATGCGCTAAAAACAGCTTTTAGTAAAAGTTCTGGTCAATACATAAGTCGAATGGATAGTGATGATATAATGACTACCATGCGACTAGAAACCATGATAGATGGTCTAAAAATTTATGGAAAGAAACATCTTGCCGTAGGACAAGTACACTATTTTAGAGCAGATGGTCTCAGTGATGGTTTTGCACGTTATGAGCAGTGGTTAAATAGACTCACTGTAAACGGGAGCAATTATTCTGAAATTTATAAAGAATGCGTTATTCCTTCTCCATGTTGGATGTTGCATCGCGACGATTTTATAGCTTGCGATGGTTTTGAACCCAATCGCCATCCTGAAGATTATGATTTAGCTTTTCGGTTTTATAAAGCAAACTACACATGCATTCCATGTAATCAAGTACTACTGCATTGGCGAGATTATAGCACACGAACCTCTAGAACGCATGAAAATTATGCAGATAGCTCATTTTTAGATTTGAAAATCCATTACTTTTTAGATTTGAATTACGATAGCAAACGACCATTAGCCGTTTGGGGAGCTGGCACAAAAGGAAAAACACTTGCAAAATTACTAATAGCGAACAAAATTCCGTTTTATTGGGTTTGCGATAACCCAAAAAAAATAGGCAAACACATCTATGACCAAAAGCTTTTAAACTTTAACCATTTAGCTGAATTAAAAAATCCTCAAAGTATTGTAACGGTAGCCAATACAGATGCTCAAAAGGAAATTAAGCTTTATTTTGAAAGCCACAATATGCAATCTATGAGCGATTATTTCTTTTTCTGTTAAATTTCTCAAAAGCAAAATACTGTTATCGTTTTTCATTTTCTATATTTGACTAATTAATAAGCCCAAACACAAGAATGCAGTTTAAACACCCAGAATTATTATACGCTTTATTTTTTCTGGTTATTCCTATTCTTATTCACTTATTTCAGTTGCGCCGTTTTCAGAAAGTAGAATTTACGAATGTAAAATTCTTGAAGTCTGTAAAATTACAAACACGAAAAAGTTCGCAATTAAAAAAGTGGTTAATACTATTTACACGAATGCTACTTTTGGCATGTACTATAATAGCTTTTGCTCAGCCTTTTATACCAAATACTGAAGATTTTAATGAAGCACAAGAAACTGTTATCTATATTGATAATTCGTTTAGTATGCAAGCAAAAGGTAGTAACGGTACTTTACTCAACGCCTCTATTCAAGACCTTATAAACACATTTGGTGAAGATGAACAGATTAGTTTATTCACTAATGATGAAACATTTAGAAATACAACAGTTAAAGTTTTAAAAAATGATTTAATCCAATTATCTAACTCAACAAGTCAACTTAATTATGATGCCGCACATCTAAAAGGGCAACAATTATTCTCTGATGATAAAGCAACTTCCAAAAATCTTATTTTAGTTTCTGATTTTCAACAAAACGGAAATCCTATCACGTTTGCTAACGATAGCTCAATGCAACTAAAACTAGTTCAGCCAAAATCTGGTTTAGTATCTAATATTAGTATTGATAGTGTTTACACTTCTAATACAACGGCAGAAACTATAGATATAAATGTTGTACTTACCAATCAAGCAGAGCCTGCAGATAATGTTTCAATATCCTTATTTAATGATGACGCTCTATTAGCTAAAAGTGCTGTTACAATTAATGAAACTGCTGAAACTGTATTCACGATAGCAAATAATACCATTATAAACGCAAAACTTGTTATAGATGATACTGGTTTACAATATGACAATGTCTTCTATTTTAACCTAAACTCTAAACCAAAAATTAAGGTTTTAACTATTAACGAGTCTTCAGACGATTCATTCTTAAAACGTATTTATACAACAGATGAATTTGAGTATAATTCTTTCAGACTAAATGCACTTAATTTTAATCTTATTCCTGATCAAAACTTAATCGTTTTAAATGAACTTGACAACATCTCAAATGCGCTTAAAGCCGCACTGAATGTGTTTAAAAAAGATGGTGGATTCATTTTAATAATTCCTTCAGATAAAATTACATTAGATTCTTATAATCAAATATTTACAGATTTAAATATCTCTAATTATAATATTGATAAAACTACAAAAAAACAAATTACAAGTATTAATTATAATCATCCTTTATTAGCGAATGCTTTTTACAGTAAAGTCACTAATTTTCAATATCCAAAAGTGAATGCTTCATATCGTTTTACTTCCAATTCAAATAGTGTGTTGTCGTATGAAGATGGCTCACCCTTTTTAGTTGGAAACGCTAGTGCTTTTGCTTTTTCTTCAGCCTTAAATAAAGGCAATTCAAACTTTAAAAATTCTCAACTTATAGTACCTGTTTTATATAATATCGGTTTACAGAGTTTAAAACTTTCTAAATTATATTATACGATTGGAAATCCAAACTCAATAGCCATTAATACAACTATCGGTCAAGATGACATCTTAACACTAAGTTCTGAAGAAAGCTCTGTAATACCGTTACAAAAGACATATAGTAAGTCTGTTGTATTACAGACTGAAGATTACCCAAACAGAGCTGGCATTCTTAATGTAAAGAATAAGAATAACGTATTACAGAACCTAAGCTTTAACTACAACAGAAATGAGAGCAACTTAAGCTATTATGATTTAAATACAATAAGTAACGTAACTCTTGACACGAGCTTGGCAAATACTATAGAGACTATAAAAAGTAATGCAAATGTTAATGCGCTATGGAAATGGTTTGTTATTTTTGCACTAGTATTT
>TARA_R100001369_G_scaffold8893_3_pt1 | contig 50203 bp, 45 predicted proteins | sample TARA_R100001369 | Tara Oceans TARA_R100001369 (sample SAMEA2621528) | marine metagenome | biome: marine biome (ENVO:00000447); feature: surface water layer (ENVO:00002042); material: "saline water (ENVO:00002010), including plankton (ENVO:xxxxxxxx)" | depth 5 m
AAAAGTATTAGACAAGGCGAATTTAGAACCTACAGAGATAGATTATATCATTACGGTGAGTTGCACTGGCATAATGATTCCGTCATTAGACGCTTATCTTATTAACAGTCTTAAAATGAAACAAGACATTGTACGCTTGCCTGTTACAGAAATGGGTTGTGCTGCGGGTGTTTCAGGAATATTATATGCTAAAAACTTTCTAAAGGCCAACCCGAATAAGCGCGCTGTAGTTATTGCGGTAGAGTCGCCAACAGCAACATTTCAACTCAATGATTATTCAATGGTAAATATTGTGAGTGCCGCTATTTTTGGAGATGGTTGTGCAAGCGTTATTTTGTCGTCTTACGAAGATGAAAAAGGACCTGAAATTAAGGACGAAGCCATGTATCATTTCTTTGATGCAACACACATGATGGGCTTTAAATTAAGAAATACAGGATTGCAAATGGTTTTAGATCAAACGGTGCCTCAGACCATTGCAGAACATTTCCCAAAAATCATTCATCCTTTTTTAGAGCGAAATGATTTAACAATAGAAGACATTGATCATTTGGTGTTTCACCCTGGTGGAAAGAAAATAGTACAAACGGTAGAAGATTTATTCGGGGATTTGGGGAAGAACATAGATGACACAAAAGAGGTATTACGATTATATGGTAATATGAGTAGTGCGACAGTATTATATGTTTTAGAGCGTTTTATGGATCGTAATTTACCAAAAGGGGACAAAGGTATTATGCTTAGTTTTGGACCAGGTTTTTCTGCACAACGAATCTTGTTAGAATGGTAATATGAGTAAAGAATTTAAAGACAAAAATTATTGGGCACTCATCTTAGGTGGTAGCAGTGGTTTAGGGTTAGCTACAGCAAAAAAATTAGCGAAGCATGGTATGAATATTTGTATTGTGCACAGAAATTCTAGAGTACAAGAAGACCAGATTAATCGAGACTTTGATATTATTAGAAACGAAGGTGTTCAGTTTAAGTCTTTTAATTTAGATGCTTTTAAACCTGAAAAGCGAGCATTCATAATTAACGAATTAAAAACAGTTTTTAGGGAGCATGCAAAGGTGAGAATTTTGGTACATAGTGTGGCAAAAGGAAATTTAAAACCCATGATTTCAGATGATAGTCCTACACTTAAAAACGATGATTTTGCTTTAACGATTAATGCTATGGCGATCAGTCTCTACGATTGGACAAAAGTCTTGTTTGACACTAATCTATTCGCCAAAGATTCGCGAATAATAAGCTTTACAAGCGAAGGAAATACTAAAGCTTGGCAAAATTACGCAGCAGTTTCGGCAGCTAAAGTAACGTTAGAAGCAATTACAAGAAACATAGCTTTAGAATTTGCACCTTATGGCATAAAAGCAAATTGTTTACAAGCAGGTGTTACAGATACCTCATCATTGCGAATGATTCCTGGAAGTAATAAGATTATAGAACATACTTTAAAACGAAATCCAAATAAACGCCTAACGCTTCCAGAAGACGTTGCAAATGCAGTTTATTTATTAAGTAAAGATGAAGCCGCTTGGATTACAGGAGCTATTATTCCTGTTGATGGTGGTGAACATTTAAGTTAAAATGAAAACAAACCAAATCATACAACTTTTGCCCTATCAACAACCATTTCTATTTGTAGATGGTATCGATAGTATTTCAGAAAATGAAATTATGGGTCATTACACATTCAAAAAAGAAGAAACCTTTTATGAAGGTCATTTTAAAGATAACCCAATAACACCAGGAGTGATTCTTACTGAATGTATGGCACAAATTGGTTTAGTTTGTCTCGGTATTTATTTATTGAAGGATCAAATTAGTGAAGCTACAAAACCGCAAATAGCATTAACTTCACATCAAATGGACTTTTATTTACCTGTATTACCAAATGAAAAGGTCACAGTTATTTCAGAAAAACAAGTTTTTAGGTTTAATAAATTGAAGTGTAAAGTGAAGATGCTCAATGAAAAAGGAGAGTTGGTATGTAGGGGTGTTATATCTGGAATGCTTAAAGTATGAAAAAAAGAGTAGTCATAACGGGATTAGGAGTTGTTGCACCAAACGGAGTTGGAGTGACTGAGTTCACTAAAGCTTTAAAAGAAGGCAAATCAGGAATCACATTTCATCAAGAACTGAAAGACCTAAATTTCTCTTGCCAAATCGGTGGAATTCCTAATATTTCAGACGAATTAAAATCGCAATATTTTACAGATTTACAACTCAGAGGTTTCAATAGCTCAGGTATTTTATACGGTTGCATAGCAGGAATAGACGCCTGGAAAGATGCTGGTTTTGATATGAATGCTGAAAGCGAACTCGATTATGACACAGGTCTTATTTTCGGTACAGGAACGTCTGGTGTTGAGAAATTTCGTGAAGCTATTTATAAACTAGACGATAAGCAGGTAAAACGTTTAGGCAGTACTGTTGTTGTGCAAACTATGGCAAGTGGAATTAGTGCTTATCTAGGCGGAATGTTAGGTTTAGGCAATCAGGTCACCACAAATTCTTCGGCGTGCACAACAGGTACAGAGGCTTTATTAATGGGTTTTGATCGTATACAAGCAGGTAGGGCGAAGCGTATGCTCGTTGGTAGTTGCAGTGATCACGGCCCTTATCTTTGGGGAGGTTTTGATGCCATGCGTGTTATGACTTATAAGCACAATGAAAACCCAGAAAAAGGATCAAGACCAATGAGTGCAACAGCATCAGGATTTGTTCCTGGAAGTGGTGCAGGTGCTTTAGTTTTAGAATCTTTAGAAAGTGCTTTAGAACGTGGATCTAAAATTTATGCTGAGGTTTTAGGTGGTGAAGTTAATTCTGGTGGTCAGCGTCAAGGAGGTACGTTAACAGCACCAAATGCGCAAGCTGTGCAACGCTGTATTAAGAAGGCACTTGAGAATTCAGGTATAGAGCCAAATAAAGTTGAAGTTGTTAATGGCCATTTAACAGCAACGTCTAAAGATAGTTTAGAAATTGAAAATTGGACCAAAGCTTTGGGCAGAAAAGGAACTGAATTTCCTTATATCAATTCTACAAAATCTATGATTGGTCATTGTCTGGCTGCCGCAGGATCTATTGAATGTGTTGCTAGTGTTATTCAATTAAAAGATCAATTTGTTGCACCAAATATTAACTGCGAAGACTTACACCCAGAAATTAAAAATTTAATTACTTCAGAGTCTATTACAAATCAGGCAATTGAATACGACTTTAACGTTATAGCCAAAGCTAGTTTTGGTTTTGGAGATGTTAATGCATGTGTTTTATTTAAGCGTTATATAGCGTAACTTTGCTTAACAAAGCAAAGCCATGACTAACGACCAATTAATTATTAAACTAAAAGCTATTGTCGCTCCATATGTACAAGATGAAGCCGCATTTGCAACCCTTAACGAAAACACAGATTTTGTAAAAGATTTGAAAATTAATTCAGCTAATCTCGTAGATATTATCTTAGATATTGAAGATGAATTTGATATTAGATTAGAAAATGAAGACATGGAAAAAATGCTTGATGTTAAAGCTGCCATGGAAATTATCAACACAAAGTTAGTCGCATAATGATAGGCAATGATATTGTTGACATTTCAGAAGCTAAGCAGTCTTCTAACTGGGAAAGACCTCGTTTTTTAGATAAACTCTTTACACCTCGTGAGCAACAATTAATTAAAAATTCTGATAATTTGTTTCTAATGGTTTGGAGATTATGGAGCATGAAGGAGTCTGCTTATAAATTATACACACAATTAAACCCAAGTCGTTTTTACAATCCAAAACAATTTGAATGTGAGATTAACGACTCAGAAGGGGAAGTTATTTATAAAGATTTTAGGTGTTATTTAAAGACTAAGACAACGTCTCAATATATTATGTCAGAAGCGCGTTTAGATGTTAAGGATATGATTTCTGAATCTATAAAATTAGATGATAGTTCACCAAAAAATCAAAGCGAAGCAGTTAAAAACAAATTATTTTCAAGAATAGCTGAACACTACATAATTTTAAAAAAAGATTTAAAACTTATAAAATCAGAATTTGGGATACCAGAGGTGTATTACAATTCTAAAAAATTAAATATTAGCATATCGATAAGCCATCATGGCAATTGTGGTGCTTATGGGATTTTACAGGTATGAAACGGTTACAGAATATTATAGAGGTTATCATAAAATTCAGAATAGCAATAATTATTATTCTAGCTATTTTAATAGGTCTTTCTGGCTATCAAACACTTCAGAAATTACGTGTAGATAATTCCCTTTCTATTTGGTTTTTAGAAGACGACCCAAGTTATAAGGCTTATATAAATTTTCAAGAAAATTTTGGGTCTGATGAAATTTTCATCGCTATGTTACCTGTAGATAACTCTATTGGAGAAAGCGAAATGGAAGCCTTGGAAAATTTACATAAGCAAATTGAAGCATTGCCTTATGTTAAAACAACGTTCAGTTTGGCAAAGGCTAAATATCCTATTTATGCCAATAATAAAATCAACTTTGATGATTTATATACTAATAAACGGAGTGAGAAAGGCTTAAAAAGCTTGTTTTCAAAATTGCCAAACATTACTTTCCAATTGGTAACTAAAGACTATAAAAATCAGTTTTTTTATATCCAATTAAATCCAACACCTACTATAGAAGAAAAGCGCCAAGCTATTGCTGGTGAAATACGGACAATTATAGAAAAACAATATTCGGATTATTATTTAACTGGTCCGCCTGTTTTAAATGAAGCTTATAGCAAAGGTATCTATAAAGAAAGTTTAACCTTTGGTATTCTAACAGTGCTTGTTATTACACTAATGCTTTTGTTCTTGCTGCCAAGTAAACGTTATTTAATAGTTTCACTCTTATCAGTAGCAATACCAGTAAGTTTGTTGTTTGGTCTTATAACATCTTTAGGATTTGCTTTGAATATGATTTCTATGCTTATCCCAACCATATTGATGGTATATAGTGTTAGTGACGCGGTTCATATTATTAACATCTACCATAAAGAAGGACTAATAAATAAATCATTGTCTAAAGCTGAACTTTTAGCAGTGGCAGTTCGCAAAAGTTTTACACCTTGTTTTTATACAACGCTCACCACTTTTGTAGGTTATTTTGCACTGTATTTATCACCGTTACCAGCCTTTGTGAATATGGGTGTGTTTACCTGTATTGGTTTGGTGCTTAGTTTTATTTTAGTCTATATTATAACCATTATAGGCTTTAGTTTTATGACTTTAGATTTTAAAAACGTCAAACCTGTTTTAAGTGTAAAAAAATATTCTCAAAGGCAATTTATAGAATGGCTCAATGGTATTACATCACACTATAAAAACACAATTATTATAGGTTTTACAGCGGTACTTTTATTTGGCACATATTCTATATTTCAAGTGAAAGTAGATACCAATTCGAGAAACCTTTTAGCTGAAGGAAAAGCAAAACAAGATTTAAGAACAGTTGAAGTTGCACTCGGCGGAAGCAATAGATTACAGATCAATATTTCTACTGCTAATGGCGACGTTATATTAAATAAATATGCAATTAAACAGCTAGAGGTTTTTCAAAATAAATTAGAAGACAACCCTTTAATTTCTAGTCCGGTTTCGGTAATTACGATAAAATCGTTTTTAGAAAAACGGACTCCAGTTTTATTTCAATCTAATGTATCCCAAGACAAAATAAAAACTACGTTAGCCAAATTAGATGTTAATGATAACAGTTTCTTTAAATTATTTTCTGAAGACTTAACCACTGCTGGTTTCACATTAACGTTAATGGAAATGAAAACGTCTGAGCTCGAGCAGGTTCTTGATGATGTAAAACGCGATTTCGAAGCCTCTTTTGATACTTCTGCTTTCAATCTTAAAATCAATGGATTTGCGGTTGTTTTTTCTCAATTAAATAAGTTCATTTTAGAGACACAGTTTAAATCATTTTTTGCGGCATTCTTTGTGGCCTTTTTGTGTCTTTTGGTTTTTATAAAAAGTCTAAAGACCACGCTTTTAGTCCTTATCCCAAACCTTCTACCACTAACCGTATTGGCAATTTTCATGAGTCTTTTAGATATTCCGTTAGATGTAACAACAGCGATGATTACACCTATAATGTTGGGAATAGCTATGGATGATACGATTCATTTAGTGTATAAATATAGGCTGAGTAAAACCGTATCAGGTTCACCCGAATTACGAATGAATAATGCGATGCGTTATACAGGAGGTGCTTTAATTTCTACAACCATTGCATTAGTTGGTGGCTTCTTAATTATAGCTTCGAGTGCTACACCATCTGTTAGAGACTTCGGGTTGCTTTGTTCAGTAACTGTTGCTATTGCTTTAATTACGGATATCTTTTATTTGCCTGCGCTTTTGAAGAAGTTTGATAAATAGTTTATTTATCAATGTTGAAGTGTATTAACCTTTCTTTTTGTAACTCAGAATTGTGCTCAATAAAAACAGATTCAGAATTATACTCAGCCTCAACCAACCAAGAATTGCCATTAAAATAAGTGTGTTTTACAATCGCTTTTAAATCGGATTGTTTTACGATTTTAAGCTGATGTGCATAAACTATTCCGTAGGGTTCAATAACATTAAATTCGCCAAAAAATGATGCTATTAAAGGTGATTTAGGATTTTTATAAATTTGCTGAGGTGTATTCTTTTCAATAATTTTTTTGTTGTGAAGTACAATTATTTCGTCTGCAAAGCCAAGCACATCATTTCTGTCGTGTGTGGCAACAATACAAACGATATTATTTTCTTTGAGATAATTAAAAACACTCCGTCTTAATGATTGCTTTTGAAAATTATCAATATGACTAAACGGTTCATCTAATAATATGATTTCGGGTTGTTTAGCCAATGCTCTAGCTATGGCTACGCGTTGTTTTTGTCCGCCACTAAGGTTTTTAACCTTTGTTTTAGCAAAGGCTTCGAGTTCTACAACTTTTATGAGTTCTTCTGTGCGTTTTTGTTTTTCTTCAGGATAAAAGCGAGACAAATATTTTCCTATGTTTTCTTCAACAGTAATAAATGGCATTAGGTCAAATTCTTGGGCGACATACTTCATGAAGTCGTAGCCGATTACCAGATTGTATTTTGGACCAAGAATTTCTTCATCTTTCCAAAAGATTTGCCCTTGTTTTAAATCGGATTCACCGTAAATAAGTTTGAGTAATGTGCTTTTCCCTGAGCCACTTTCACCAATAATAGCTAGGTTTTCACCTGCTTTAACATTAAAGTCAATTGCATTGAGAACAGTTGTTTTAGAATATCCAAATGTGACATTTTTAACTTGTAACATTTTACAAAAATACCACAAAAAAACCGCTTGATTTCTCAAACGGTTTTTTTAATAGTTGTATTGAAACTTATTTTTTTATAAACTTTCGCCTCATGCTTTTTCCTTTAGACTCTAGTCTTAAAAAATAGATTCCGCTTGTTAAATTAGAAACTTGCAAGGCATTTGATACTAATTTTTGACTATGAACTTTTCGTCCATTGATATCAAAAATGGTAGCTACTCTGTTGGTTAAATTTGCAGAAGTTTCTATCGTTAAAATATCATCTACAGGATTAGGGTAAATTACCATATCATTTAAGGTGTCGTCTTCAATATTTAAGAATGAACCTTCTACAATAGTTTCTGTACTATTTATTGTAGGATTAGGTATAAAATCTATTATGCCTGATGGCCAATAAACAGTAATATTATTAATAGTCGTTTCTGTACCAATACCAAAGTGTGTATTTAAACTGCTCATAAATTCAAAACCTTCACCACTTCTTACGTCTCTTATCTGAGTACCTGCACTTGTTGTGATTTCAACTCTAGCACCAATACCGTTGATATTACTCACTGTCCCTACAGTATTTATTTTTATCCAATTATTAGCATTAGTATTATTAATATGTATTTGACCACTTCTAAATACGTCTAAGAAACCGTCATTGTTAGCATCTCCAATAGCACCAGTAGGCGGTACGTTATCTGAATAATTAGTAAATGTAAAATCACCATCATTAAATAGAATGTCACCGTTAGATAAAATATCTACGAAGCCATCATTATCAAAGTCGGCAGGTGCATTTTCAATACCTAATTGTGCATCTAATACGCCAGACCCTGCAGTTACATCTGTGAAGGTACCATCACCATTGTTTCTCATTAATTTAGAATCTCCATTGGAAGTACTACTTGCGCCTACATAGACATCCATATGCCCATCATTATTAAAATCTGCCCATGCAGAAGACCATGTTTGTACGTTGTCCCCAAGGTTAGAAGAGTTGTTGTGACCAATACCAGGATAATTTGTATCGTACCATCCGTTACTGTCTGCAATATTTGTAAAAACACCATTGCCATCGTTTCTCCATAATTCGTTTGTGCTTATCGTTGTAGAACCACCACGACATTTCGCTATGAATAAATCCATATCTCTATCGTTATCAAAATCAATCCAAACCGTTCCATAGTTTCCACCACCAGGAGTTAAGCCTAAACCGTTAGGTACAACACCAGTACTTTTACCTTGGTAGAAGTTTAAACTACCAGAACCGTTATTTATATAATAAACATTTGCTTGCACATCGTGGCATACAAATGCATCGAGGTTACCATCTGTATTAATATCTACAAAATTTGAACGTTGTGAGAATACATATTCACCACCAGATATTTCTGTATATGAAGTTCCGCTACTATTAGCTTGCATAAATGTTACTCCACTACCAGAACCATAGAGTAAATCATTATAGCCGTTTTTATCAAAATCTCCTGCTGCTAAGCTCCAAGTCGGTAAATTATCTGCTGAAGTTGTAGTGATGTTAGTCGCATTAAAACCACCTGAAGATAATTGATAATGTACGTTTATATTAGTTGAACCAATAGAGACAATATCGTCTAAAAAATCACCATTAAGATCTACCAAAGCAATGTCATAACTTCCGGTTGTTGCAATGGGGTTTGCCGTAAATGTAACTGGGTAACTAGATAAATCTGTACCTGTTGTAAAACTGGCAGTTTCCCAATTACTAAAACCTTCAACTAAGCAATTTGCTCTTATATAAACAATATAATTCGTTTCTTGTGTTAAACCAGTGAAATTAGAAAACATGTTAGTTGTGGTTGATCCAGATGCTGGGACACCACTTGATGCTAACTGTATTGCAACCTCCCAAGATGTTTCATCGCTACCAATAACCCAACTTACTTGAGCGTTATTTGCAGTAACACTACTTGTTATAACATTTGATACACTTGGGCAAGCAGGAGGAATAGACGAGCTGATTGTTGGAGAATCTATACAAAACCCCCAACCAAAGGACGTATTGTCATCGTAAAAGATACGGTATTTAAAGTTTTGTAATTGGTTCGGTGTAAAAGATATAATATTTAAATTTTCACTAGTATATGCACCAGGTGTACTAGTACAAAAATCGTCAGTAGCACTAGAGTTGTCTGGAATTGTATTTCCCCAATTTACCCATTGGTTATTATCTGCATCCCAATATTGCAAACTTAAAGTTTGATCACTTTGATAGATATTATAAACATAATTGAAAGTAACCAATATATTTGTTTCACTAACACCTGGTGCAGCAGAAAGATCTATTACTGGTGATTCTGCTGCAATATTATTTACTGACGAGCCACCTGCATCATCATCATTAAAAGAAAAAGAAGACGAACCACCTATTGTGGTTGGGTCTGCATCTAAATAATCTGAATCGTAAGAGCCAGATAACGACCAATTTTCATTTGGCCAGCTAGCAGGTTCATTAATTACTTGTGCTTTAGCGGTAAAGCAAAACAAAGCAAAAGCAAAAGTAAGGAGTAATAATTTTTTCATAGTATTTAATTTAATTGCAGTCGGTATTTAAGTTGTCTATCCACTCTTCAATAAGGTTAACACCTTCAACATGTCTTAATGTTCTTCCTAAAAGTGGCATCCTGTAAGATTGTTCTAATGAGTTTAGTCTAAAATGTAAAACGGAATTACGAGCATCTCCAGGTTCTACAATACGTGCAAGCCCCTCTCCAAGATCTGTATCTGGATCTACGCAAACACCCATATTACTTGAGTCTTCTGTATCGTTATAATCAAATCGTAATGGACGATAAGCGCAATGTGTTTCTTCAGAATGGCAGTGCGCACAGTTAATGTCTAAATAAGCTCTAACTCTTAATTCTAGTGGCTCTGTAGTATTATTATAATCTGGTATGCGAGCAATTGCACCTGGCAATGAATTTTCTAAATACCCGACACTAATCAATTTATCTAATTGATTTTCTGGGCCATTAGAATAGTCATAGGTTAGGTTTAAATTTCTTGGTTTTGGTCCAATAGGTTGTGAAACCTCCATCACTTTATGGCATGTATGGCATTCTGGGCCAGCAGGTATTCTGTATTGCACAGAATTTAAGTCACCATTTTCTAGCCACTGTAGATCAACAAAACTACCACTCAAATCTAAAATTGTTGCATTTTGTTCTTCATTCCAAACATAGTTTGCGAAAATCCAACCATCACTTTTTTTAATCATTAAACGTGTTTCTAAAATACGCGTTTCGTTATTTGGTACCGTATTATCGTAATAAAAGTTCTTAATCAATACAGCACCAGTTGGGAAATTTAAAGGAACATCATCATTGATGTAAGTTGCTTTTGAATTGTTTGGCATCCAAACAAAACGCTTCTTTTTAGCGTAATCACTAAAGAGTTTGGCATTTAACGTATATGGCACTACACCATAATTAGGATTTAATTCTTTTATATCTCCTTGAAAAAAGTTGTATTCTGCAAGTGTTTGATAAGGTACATTCTCTAAATTAAAGGACACAGTTGATGTAGAAGTAATAGTTAGAGCAACAGTTTCTGTTTGGCAATTATTTAAAGTGTCGCAAATGGTATATTCAAAAGAATCTTCACCTGTAACATTTGGGTTAGCAGAATAAATGACAATGTCATCATTTGGATTATTAGGGGTGTTATTAGGGTCACTAATAATAGCCAAACCTTTAGACGGGTTGGTTATGGTTACACCACCGTTATTTGGAATATTTAAATCATTTTGAAATATGAAAATCTCAATAGTTGTGTCTTGGGATAATACGACAGAATCTTGCGTTGTCTCAATAATTAACGGAGTCATAGAGTCATCCGTTCCACATGAAAACATGAACAGAAATGAAAGTAAAAATAAGTTAATTGCGTATTTTTTCTTCATACAATTATACACACTGTATTAATTAAACAACTAAGTAGATAAAAACCCTACTAATTATTACAATTTATTATCAAAACTAGTGTTTTTTTATTAAAACACTTAAGTTCCTTAATATGACTAAAGTCAGGTACTTTTAACTTTTATTTAAACGTATTATATTTTAGCAGAAAGAAGCGATTTAAAATCCTAAATCTTACGTATTTATTAAAACGAAAGTATAAATAAATTAGAGGCATTGGAGCTAAGAAAGCTATCACTTTGTTTTTTTTATGTAACATTGGTTTTAACTTCACGAGATACCTAAAATATTTTTCGGGTGTCATTAAAAAATGCATAATACTTTTTATAGGATTCTTTATTTTTGGCCTTTCATAAGATATACCAACCTGGTTGTCAGCTACATTTTGATAAAATCCTTTGCTTAATGCTTCTAAAAATTTAAGCTTTCTGTTGTTTTGAAAAAGTCCAATTTTTAGCGCTAGTTTTGAAATAGATTCTTGCACAAGGCTAGTGTCATAACATATAGATTCTAAATCCACTAAAAGAGACTTATGTAAATCAAACATCTCTTTTTGGTGATCTTTTATGTGGTTATCATAGAGCCATTTTTCTTCTGGCTTGTGGTACTCTAAAGTGAAATCTTTAACATCTAAACTATAACCCAATACACTGCCATGATCTGCAGCAGAAAACTGTTCATAAAGCTGCATATTAGCCATTAAAACTTTATCGTTATAATTTGTATATGGCATTACCGAAAAATTAAGACCATAACGTTTCGTTTTTGGTTCAATATTGTAAATCTCACCTAAACCAAGGTAATAACCAGTGATAGAAATTTCTTTCTGAAAGAATTTATATAGTGACTCTTGCATGGTTCCACCCCATCCAATATCGACTAATGCGATCCCTTCATTTTTAATATCGGTATTAAAAGATTCTAAATATGTTTTAAAGGCTTTATGGTTTGATGCTCTGTGTGAATCGTAATACGTTCTAAAAGTTTTATTTGTTTTAAGTTGCTTAATTTCTGTTGATTTAAAAAAACCGTTAATTGTAGTCTTACTGTCAACATTGAGTTCGTTAACAATTTGTCTTTTTAACTTTACAGGACAATTAAATGTGACCAAAAAATCATCTATTGATATGTTACTATGTTTTTTACTGAGATAGCCAAACTTTTCTATTTCAATATCTTGTAAAGAAAATTGTAATGAGGCTTGTCTAGATATTTTTAAATAATGTGTATTTATTTTCTGACTTTTATCTATAAGTGTGAATTCTTGATAAGAGTCGAACAGCTTTTTTAGATATTGACCTTCTCTAGAAAGGAAATATAAATTTTTTATATTTTCCTTTTTGCATGTCTCATACATACGCTCAACAAATACGTGATAAAAAACAATGTATTCAGTATAGGGTATAGCAGAATTTTTATTGGTTAGTTTATAAAGATTATTTATAACATGCTTTAGCTTCTTCTTATCATTACCAAAGTTGTTACGTTTATTCTTTTTTAAATATTTTTTGTGCGGAAGGTGATAAGCGTTTAAGCCATTTTTTGTAGCATTAGCGTAATCACTTCTAAGATTGTCACCAATCATCATTGCGTCACCAGCGTTAATTGATAACTCAGATAATAGTTGCTTATAAATATCGCCTTTATGTTTGCTTTTTTCTAAAGCTGCTGAGCTATAGATACCGTCAAATAAATCAATAATACCATGATGTTTTAGTAACTTTTCAAAAAGTGACTTAGAACCGTAAAAATCTGAAACAAGATAAACTTTACCTCCATTAGATTTAAAATACTTTAACGTGTCTAATACATCTTGGTTAATATATTGAACACTACTTTCTGCTCTTACATCAGCGTCTTCGAATAGATTTATAAAGGCATTCTTCTGTTCATATTGTATAACATTAGAATTTATAAGACGTTTACAAATTTCTTCTTTTAAAGCGTTATATGGAATTTCAAAATCTATTTTATCTAATTTATCTACGAGGTAACGTATAGATTCTTGTCTAATAAAGTAAAGCTCATCAATAGACATAGGTAGGCCTAATTCTCTAATCATTAGTTTAGCCCATATTCTTAATGCATAATTAGGGTGAACCTTTCTATGAACGATAGTGTCATAGTAGTCTGTAAAAAGAAACTTAATGTTCTTTTCTTCAAGTTGTTTATGTAGTTGGTTAAGTGACAAAAGATTTAATTTGGTTAATAGCTAAAAAAGGGATTCTATCCTTTTACTTTTTCTTTGGTTTTACTTGGTAATATATCGAAACCCATAGTGTATAATGTAAAACCAAAAATATCAGCATATTGCTCTATGGTTTTACTGACAGGTGTTCCGGCACCATGACCAGCATCAGTTTCTATTCGTATTAAAGTTGGGTTGCTACCTGTTTGCTTACTCTGTAATTGTGCAGCGAACTTAAAACTATGCGCTGGTACAACTCTATCATCATGATCTCCGGTAGTAATCATTGTTGCAGGATATTCTACACCTTCTTTTACATTATGCACTGGGGAATAACCTTTAAGATATTCAAACATTTCTTTACTGTCTTCTGCGGTTCCGTAATCATAAGCCCAACCTGCTCCGGCAGTAAACGTATGGTACCGTAACATATCTAAAACACCAACGGCTGGTAATGCGACCTTCATTAAGTCTGGTCGTTGCGTCATAGTCGCGCCAACTAATAAACCACCATTAGAGCCACCTCTAATCGCTAAATAATCTGACGACGTGTATTTTTCTGTGATGAGATATTCGCCAGCAGCTATAAAATCATCGAAAACATTTTGCTTTTGCATTTTTGTACCTGCTTTATGCCAAGCTTTTCCATATTCACCACCACCTCTTAAATTCGCAACAGCGTAAATACCACCTTGTTCCATCCAAACGGCATTTGCAATACTAAAACCAGGTGTTAAAGGAATATTAAAACCACCGTAACCATATAGAATAGTTGGGTTTCTACCATTAAGCTCTAAGCCTTTTTTATGTGTAATAATCATAGGTATTTTAGTACCATCTTTAGATGTATAAAATACTTGCTGACTCTTAAAATCATCAGAATTGAAATCTATGCTAGGCTTTCTATACAATTCAGAAATCCCTTTTTCGATATCATATTTATAAATACTTCCTGGAGTTATGTAATTGGTGAAAGAATAATATAATTCTGATTCTTTTTCTTTTGCACCAAAACCACCAGTACTTCCAACACCAGGTAATATAACCTCTCTTATAAATTTACCGTCATAATCATATTGTAATACTTTTGAAACTGCATCTACCATATAATTAGCAAAAAAGTAACCTCCACCAGTAGATGGACTCAGTACATTTTTGGTTTCTGGAATAAAATCTACCCAGTTATCTGGCGAAGGATTAGACGCATCAACCGTAACTATTTTTTGGTTTGGTGCATTAAGGTTCGTCATTATGAAAAGTTTTGAACCTAAATTCTCAATAATATTTGAATCTGAATCAGTGTGGCCTAAAATTTCAACTAATGTTGAATTAGGAACCGTTAAATCTTTAATGTATAGTTTATTTCCTGAAGTTGATATTCTTGGTGTAATCACTAAATATTTGTTATCTTCTGTAACTCCGCCATAAATGTAGCGATGCTTTTCTTTGGCGCTGCCTCCGTAAATTAATTGGTCTTGAGATTGTTGAGTACCTAATTTATGATAATATACTTTGTGTTGGTCTGTTTTGGCTGAGAGCTCGCTCCCTTTTGGTTTATCGTAACTAGAATAATAAAACCCTTCGTTTTTATACCAAGACATACCACTAAACTTTATATCTACTAAAGTGTCTTCAATAACTTCTTTTGTTTCTGCATTCATTATTAAAATTTTACGCCAATCACTTCCACCTTCAGAAATTGCGTAGGCTAAAATTTTACCATTTTTTGAAAAACTCATGCCTCCTAATGAAATGGTACCATCTTCTGCAAATGTATTCGGGTTTAAGAAAATTTCTGCTGTTTTAGAATCTGTACCAGTTTTGTGCCTGTATATAACAGATTGATTTTGTAAACCGTCATTTTTAGAAAAATAGGTATAACCACCTTCTTTATAAGGAGCGCTAATTTTTTCGTAATTCCAAAGTTTAGTAAGGCGCTCTTTTAGTTCTGCTCTGTAAGGAATATGTTCTAAATAATCTAAAGTAACATCGTTTTGAGATTTAACCCAAGACTCTGTTTCCTCACTCCTGTCATCTTCTAACCAGCGATATGGATCTGCAACAGTTTCGCCAAAAAAGATATCTGTGGTATCAACTATTTTTGTTTCAGGATAATTAACGTTAAGAGTTTTCAATTTTTCTGTTTCATTTTTACAAGAAACAAAAATACTGAGTACTATAGTAATTAGAAGTATTTTTTTCATAGTTCGTATCTTGAAATAAAACAATGCTGAATTAAAATATAAGTACTTAAATCTTAATTTCTTAAATACTTGAATAAAACAATAGAGCAATATATGTACAAAATCAACTAAAAAATCAATTAATTAGTTGAAATACAAAATTTTACTGCTATTTGGAAAGTCTATAAAATGCTTTAGACTAAAGATTTACTAACCAAGTATTCAGCGATTTGTACTGTGTTTGTTGCAGCTCCTTTTCTAAGATTATCGCTTACAATCCATAAATTTAGTGAGTTGGGTTGAGAACCATCTCGTCTAATTCTACCAACAAATACATCGTCTTTTCCATTAGCATACATTGGCATTGGGTACACATTTGCGTCTAAATTATCTTGTACCGTAACTCCGTCAGTATTGTTAAGTAGTTCTCTAACTTCATTGAGGTTAAAATCTTCTTCAAATTCTACATTTACGGCTTCGCTATGTCCACCAGCTGTAGGGATTCTTACCGCAGTTGCCGTAATAGCAATCGCACTGTTATCTAATATTTTTTGAGTTTCTCGAACCAATTTCATTTCTTCTTTAGTGTATCCGTTTTCTTCAAAGACATCACAATGTGGAATTGCATTTTTATGAATCGGATAAGGATAAGCCATTTCTCCTTCTACACCAGCAATTTCATTTTCCATCTGCTCAACTGCTTTTATACCTGTACCAGATACAGATTGGTAGGTGGATACAACGATACGCTTTATTTTGTATTTTTTATGAAGCGGAGCAAGAGCCATTACCATTTGTATTGTAGAGCAGTTAGGATTTGCAATAATTTTATCATTTTTTGTTAATTCAGCAGCATTAATTTCTGGAACAATAAGCTTTTTTGAATGATCCATTCTCCAAGCAGATGAATTATCAATTACAGTTGTACCAACCTCAACAAACTTTGGCGCCCATTCTAAGGATGTTTCACCTCCTGCAGAGAACAGAGCAATATTTGGACTTTTTTCTATAGCGGCAAACAAACTAATAACGGTATAATCTTTATCTCTAAATTTTATTTTTTTCCCAACAGAGCGTTCTGAAGCGACTAATAATAATTCATCTATTTGGAAGTTACGTTCCTCTAAGACTTTAAGCATAACACCTCCCACTAAACCTGTTGCACCAACAACTGCTATTTTCATTTGTATTCCATTTAAAATAATGACGATAAAAGTAAGTATTAATTACAAGTAATATTTTAAAGAATTATTAAAAAAAGAACCGCTTCAATAACTTGAAGCGGTTTAAATAATAAAATATATAGTGTAGCGGTGTCGCTACATGTTTTATTTTTTTAGAGCATCTCTAATTTCAGTTAATAAATCAACCTCAGATGGTCCTGCTGGTGCAGCTTCTGCTGGTGGAGTTTTAGTTTTGTTATATGCTCGTACAATTATAAACATTACTAAACCAACAATTAATAAGTTAATTATGGTATTAATCCATGCACCGTAAGCAATAACCGCAGCACCTGCTTCTTTAGCAGCGGCAAGCGACACATATTCAGTTCCGTCCATAGCATAATGAAGATCTTCAAAATTCATTCCGCCAGCAAAATGACCAATAAAAGGCATAGCAATATTAGAGACAAAGCCATTAATAACAGCGCCTAAAGCACCTGCCATAATTACCGCAACGGCAAAATCAATCACGTTTCCGGTCATGATAAAATTCTTAAATTCTTTTAACATAATTTAGTGTTTTTAATAGTTAGTTGATGTTAGTTGGACACTAAAGTAGTTAAAAAAGTCACAATTTTTAATTACACGATTGTTATTTTAAGAATATGCGACTTACACGTTGTGATATCGAAGTAAGAATTTCATAAGAAATTGTATTAGCAGATTCAGCCAATTGAGATGCTTTGTGATTAGAATCAAATACAATAACTTCGTCTCCTTCTTCACACGAAATACCTGTTATATTAACCATTATCATATCCATACAAACGTTTCCGATGATGGATGCTCTTTTGCCATTAATTATTACAAATCCTTTTCTATTACCATAAATACGACTTATTCCATCCGCATGTCCAATTGGTATAGTAGCTGTTTTTTCAAATTTTTGAGATTTGTAGGCCCTATTATAGCCAACAGTTTCATCTTTTTCAATAGTATGAATTTGAGAAATTACAGATTTTAAACAAGCTATAGGTTTAAGGTTCGCGTCTTCTTTTGTAGAATTACCAAAACCATAAAGTCCAATGCCACAGCGTACCATGTCAAAGGTTGCTTTAGGGTAATTTAAAACACCAGAAGTATTACAGATATGCATCCATGGTTTATAACCAATTTTATTCTCAAATTCTGAAGCAATTGTTTTAAAAGTTTCAATTTGCTTAGTCGTAAACGTGAGTTCATTTTCATCTTCGCTAGCTGCTAAATGAGAAAACACCGATTTTGCTATAATAGAGGTAGTCGCTTTTAATTTTGAAACAATATAATCTACATCATTTTCTTGAAACCCTAAACGATTAAGACCTGTATTAAATTTAATATGCACAGGATATTTCGACTGCGATTGCTCTTCAGCAATTTTTATAAATTCAGTTAAAATCTTAGTACTATAAATACTAGGTTCTAAACAGCGATCAATAATCATTTTAAAATTTGTTGATTGTGGGTGTAAGACTAAAATAGGTGTGGTAATACCAGCATCTCTCAGAATAACACCTTCTTTTGCGTAGGCAACAGCAAAATAATCGACTTCTAATCTTTGAAGATGTTTAGCAACTTCTACTGAATCACTCCCGTAAGCAAAAGCTTTTACTACAGCTAAAAATTTTGTTTTTGGTAGTAATTTTGATTTTAGATAATTGAAGTTATGAGTAAGTGCACCTAAATCAATTTCTAATATAGTTTCTAAGGCTTTAGGCATCAGGCTTTTTTTCTTTAGAATCTATTTCTTCAGCTTCATTCACTTTCATTTGTCTTACTTTGTCGCGCACCATACTTTTATAATATGCTGCTCTGCTTAGTGGCTCATATTCATCTACTTCTCCAAGTAAAACTAAATCATCGCTTTTTGATTTTCTATAACTGTATTGTGCCAGATTACCTGTTTTTGTGCAAATAGCATGTACTTTAGTAACATATTCTGCAGTTGCCATTAGGTATGGCATTGGTCCGAAAGGATTACCTTTAAAATCCATATCTAAACCAGCAACAATGACTCGCACACCTTTATTGGCTAAGTCGTTACAAACACGTATTATTTCGTCATCAAAGAATTGTGCTTCGTCAATACCAACCACATCACAGCCATCAGCTAGTATAGGAATGTTAGCAGCAGCAGGCACAGGTGTAGAACGAATTTCATTTGCATCATGAGAAACGACCATACCTTCATCATAACGCACGTCAACAGAAGGTTTAAAAATTTCAACCTTTTGTCTAGCAAATTTTGCGCGTTTCAATCTACGTATCAGTTCTTCTGTTTTACCAGAGAACATAGATCCGCAAATCACTTCTATCCACCCAAATTGTTCTTTAGGATTTACCGTATTTTCAAGAAACATTTCGTAATTTTAGCACTAAAACGTAGTATTAATTCGTTTGTATAAAGGTCAATCAAATTTATCAAAAATCAAAAGCAAAATGAAAAAGAAATTAGAATCAGAATTAGTTAGTATAGCACATAGAATTCTAAAACTGAAAGGTAGAGAAGATGTGGATAAGATGCATGACGAGGTTTCAGTATTATATGAAAAACTTACCGTCCTAAAGTTTGCACAAGAAAATTTTGAAGATGATATGCCAACTATAGGTAATGACTCTTCGTTTTTTGATATGTTAGATACCGCGTTTAATAATAAGGTAAGCGATAATATTGAAGTTGAAAATAAAACATACATCAATTTAGATGAGAATGAAGATGATGGTATTATAGAGCCTGTAATGGAAAAGATCAAAGATATGGTAGCACAAATGCCTGAGGAGACTCAGCAAGTAGATGCTCTTATAGAAAAGACTTTTACTAAGGAAGCTCCAACCACCATAGAATTTGAAAACATATCATCTGATTTTGCAGAGATACCTGAATTTGAACCTATAGAAGATGCTCAAAAAAGAGAAGATGAATTAGGTAAGAAATCCCTAAATGATAAATTAAAAGGAAAAAGTCTGCAGATAGGGCTGAATGATAAATTAGCATTTATTAAGCACTTATTTGATAGCCAGAGTGAAGATTATGACCGTGTTATTTCTCAAATTAATACCACGCATTCGTTTTCAGAAGCAAAAAAATTAATTTTAGAAATGATTAAACCAGATTATAATAATTGGGACGGTAAAGAAGAATACGAAGATCGATTTATTGAGATTGTAGAAAACAAATTCAACTAAATTGATGAGAATAAAGCAAATTATGTATTGGCTAAGCACTGCTGTATTATGTAGTATTTTTTTGTACTCAGCTTTTATGTATTTTACTAATACTGAAATGGTAAAAGGCTTTTTTGAAAACTTTAGTTATCCAACATACATCGTAATTCCTTTAGCAGTTGCAAAAATTATAGGTGTAGTAATCGTGCTTTGGAGACCAAGTCAATGGCTTATAGAATGGGCTTATGCAGGCCTCTTCTTCAACTTAGTTTTTGCTACCGCTGCACATCATTATGCAGGTGATGGTATTTTAGGTTTTTCACTATATGGCTTAATTGTTATTTTACCTTCTTATTTTTTAGGTAAATATATTAGAGTCTAACAGTTTATATATAACCACCCAATTATAGAATCGAGTCCGTTTATTTTTAAGATATAATAATAGGTACCTAATGGCATTACTTTATCTTGCTTAAGAATTCCCATATTTGCTCTTCCATTCCAAGTATTATTATAGTTACTAGCTTCAAAAATTTTAACTCCATATCTGTTGTATATTTTGAGTCTATTCTGTAGATAATCTTTTACACAAGCCATTATCTATGATAGCAGTTGCCGTATCTTCATTATTAGCGGAGTCTCTGTCTTTTGTGCCTAAATTGATTATTGTTATTGTAACTTCTTCTCCAATTGAAACTTCAGGAGGGAACACATCTTTTAGAACTTCAATATTAGCATCACTTGGGTCTTCTATTACTGCTAGAGTTGCACTGTTTTGGGACGTATCGATATTAAAAGTATCTGTAAAATTATTAGTATCGTTTAGGTAAGAACCAACAATATTTGAGGTTACCAACACAGCAAATGTGCAAGTGTTTACTCCTTCTGGAAAGGATAAATCCATAGCACCAACAGGGGCATCTCCTGTTGTTCCTAAGTTTACACAGTAGATGCACAATATTAAAAATAGTTGTGTTAATGTATCTTAAAAGATTGTAAATTTGATTAATAGAAACGTATTTTATGAAGCTCTACCTAGTACCAACACCAATAGGGAATTTAAAAGACATCACTTTTAGAGCTATAGAAGTTTTAAAAGAAGTCGATTTAATTTTAGCTGAAGACACAAGGACTTCAGGTAAACTTTTAAAACATTTTGAAATTACTACACAAATGCAAAGTCACCATATGCATAACGAGCACAAAACGGTGAATCATCTCATTGAAAAATTAAAATCTGGCGTAACCATTGCTGTCATTAGCGATGCTGGTACTCCAGCTATTTCAGATCCTGGTTTTTTATTAGTTAGAGCATGCGTAGAGCATAATATTGAGGTAGATTGTTTACCAGGCGCAACTGCTTTTGTTCCTGCTTTAGTTAATAGCGGATTGCCAAACGATAAGTTTGTTTTTGAAGGATTTTTACCTGTAAAGAAAGGTCGTCAAACAAGATTATTGTTATTGGCAGGAGAAACTAGAACCATTATTTTTTATGAAAGCCCACATAAGTTAATTAAAACTTTAGGACATTTTTGCCAGTATTTTGGAGAAGATAGACAAGTCTCAGTATCTAGAGAAATAACAAAACTTTACGAGGAAACTGTCCGTGGAACGGCTAAAGAAGTCTTTGAACATTACACTAATAAACCACCAAAAGGTGAGATTGTAATTGTGGTTGCAGGAAAGAAATAAACCTATAATGAGTATTTAATTAGTTTTACGTAAGTTAGAGTGTCAAGCTTTTTCGCTTGTTGTATCGAGAACTTTTTAATATGGAAGATCTACTTCACAATATAAGTCAATGCACAATATGTAAAGCACATTTACCTCTTGGTCCAAGACCGGTTGCAACTGCACATATAAATTCTAAAATTGTAATTATAGGTCAAGCACCAGGAACTAAAGTCCATGAATCTGGAATTCCATGGGACGACCAAAGTGGAAAGAAACTAAGACAATGGCTCAATGTTACTGACGAGCAATTCTATAACACCGAAAACTTTGCGATTATACCTATGGGATTTTGTTATCCTGGGAAAGCAAAAACTGGAGACTTACCACCAAGGCTAGAATGCGCACCACAATGGCACGAGCAATTATTAGATAAAATGCCAAAGGTTGAGTTGATAATTTTAATTGGCGCTTATGCGCAGAAGTATTATTTAAAAGATAAAGCGAAGCGAACATTAACGGAAACGGTTGGAGATTACAAATCGTATTTACCAAAGTATTTCCCGATTCCGCATCCATCACCTACTAATCGTTTTTGGAGAAGTAAAAATCCCTGGTTTGAGGAGTTGATTGTTTCGGAGTTGCAGAAGAAGATTGGGTATTTGATAAAATAAATGTTATTGAAAACCCACATGAAACACAAGTAAGATCTGTTCTATTTATTCCAATTGATTATATTATCTCTTTTTGTGTTCTTCTCAAAACTTTGAATCTCCTTTATAGTTGCCTCAGGGTATAATTTTTTATGTTGCTTTAACCTGATAAGTTTACCTAAACTTAAAACGTTACATAATCCGATTATCAAGCTAGATATAGCACCAATAATTAAATAAGTTTCCATTTTCAAATAATTCTTAAGCTAAAGTAAATAACAATATAGTATCTGTTAAGATATGAACATTTATACTTTAGACTTGTTATTTAATGCAAGCTATGACTAGGGTTTATTCTAAAAATGACGGATAAACTCTTTGACATATCAGTGAAATTAATTCATCTTATTTTAATTTTGTTGTCACATGGCTCTAATGCTTGAAATTAGCTCATCCTATCTATGCTATTGTGAAAAATTGTAGTTTTTCATAAAGTTAAATCATAGATTAGTAGTTCTTCGTTTAAAATTAGACTTACTGTTTTTAGATATTATGTAGCATTGTTATCTTTAATTTTAAGAAAATGACAATAAAAAACCTTCGGTATTTATAAAAGGTTCAATCTAATTTATCTAAAAGCAAAGCGCTCTAAAACTTTAATAAACAACTTAAAATGATACGTTCTTGTACTACAAACTTTTATAAAAATTAGATTTTGTATCTTTATAACTCAATAAGAAAAGCTAAATATTATGTATAAATATGCTTGTATACTGCTTATTGCATGTCTTTTGCAATCCTGCAGTAAAGATTCTGAAGTTAATGATGATAACACTATCATTCTTGAATTTAGCCCATCACCTATTGCATTAAACGAAATTGATGCTTCATTTGCTAATGATATAGCCTACGGTCCTGATGAAAGAAATACTTTTGATATTTTTATGCCAACTTCTGATGAGCCCACAGCTTTAGTTATCTACATTCATGGAGGTGGCTTTTTGGGAGGGGAAAAGGAAAATGCTTATGAGCCTCTTTGGAATGACAGCTGGGATGTGCCTAGTGAAATTAGGATATTATTAAGCCAAAATATTGCCTTTGCTTCTATCAATTACCGCTTATTGGCATTTGAAGGAGATCAAGAAGGAGTGCTCAAATCATTGAACGATAGCAAACGTTGTCTTCAATATATTCGTACAATTAGTAATGTGCTCAATATCGATTCAAATAATATTGTTCTTTGCGGTAGTTCTGCTGGAGCAGGTACTTCGCAATGGTTAGCTTTTTCAGATGATATGGCCGATCCAGATAACGAAGATCCCGTTTTGAGAGCATCTACAAGAGTTAAGGCTATAGCCGTAAAGGCAACTCAGGCTTCTTACGATTTACTGCGTTACGAAACAGATATCTTCTTAGAGTATGATTTTAGTTGGTTGTCTTATTTTCAGATCGATCCTAGTATGAAAGCGAGATTTATGTCTTTTTATGGGATTAATGAGCTCTATGAATTTAATTCAGATGACATTACATCTTACAGACAAAAAATAGATATGTTGGCCATGTTAAGTGAGGATGATCCAGAATTTTGGGTGTCTAATCCTCAAAGTCCAACTGTAATGCCAACACAATCAAATATATTAAACCATCATGGTTTTCATGCTAGAATATTAAAGCAATTTGGCGATAATGTAGGGGTCCCTAATGTGGTTTACTATGCTGATTACGACGATCCGACTGGGGAGGGGTTTGTGGAGTTTATGATTAGAAAAACACAAGAAGACTAGTTCTTTGCATGTTGTAATTTTTGCTACGCTGGATAGTAATCCAAGTTGTTTTCGTGTTTTATAGCTATCGCATTATAAAAACGAATTCAACAAATTCAAACTTAGTAGACGAACTAACTAAAAACTGAAAACTAATACTGCAATCCATCATGTTTCCCAACTTCAAAACCATGTTTCCCAAGGTATTGGTCACCACTTTCAATCGCACTTTCTTCCATAGTTGTTCCCATAGAATCATTCCAACGGTTTAGATATCCAAACAATGAAATAACACCCAACATTTCAACAATTTCTCCTTCATCCCAATGGTCGTATAGGCGTTTTTTAATATCAGCATTCACAGCATTGGGTAGTATAGAAGCTGCTAAACTAAAATCTAAAGCAGCACGTTCAGCATCAGAAAAGGCAGCATGTGTTCTGTATTCCCAAATATTATCTAACTGCTCTTGTTCTGCACCATAACGTTCTGCAGCTCTAATTGCATGGGCTTGGCAATAACGACAACCAGTTGAGTTACTGCTTACCCAAGCAATCATACGTTTTAAGGCTGAAGTTACACGACCTTCATTAGCCATAACCGCCTTATTTAAATTAATAAACGCTTTAGATATAGCAGGTCTACGTTGCATAGTTAACACCGAATTCGGACAAAACCCAAGGGTTTCATTAAAAAATTCTGCCAATTTTTTTGTTTCTAAATCGTGGTCTGCAGACAACGGAGTTACTAATGCCATAGTTGTTTTTTTAGTAGTATTTTTGAATGTACAAGATAATAGTTCTAACTTTTAAATTAAAAGAAAATGGCTGATAAAATTACAACACACTGGCAAGGAGGATTAACGTTTGAATCTGATAATCCTAGTGGTAAATCGGTAAAAATGGATACAAATATTGAAGGTCAGGACGAGCGTTTCGGACTGTCTCCAAAAGCCTTGATGTTATCCTCTCTAGCAGGCTGCTCTGCATTAGATGTTATTTCTACCTTAGATAAAATGAAACATGGAATAGATGATTTTAAAATTGAAGTTTCAGGCGAATTAACAGACGAACATCCAAGATATTATCATTCTGTTGTTGTAGACTATCACTTTTATGGTTCTGACTTAAGTAAGAAAAAATGCGAACGCGCAGTAGATTTATCGGTTGAAAAATATTGTGGTGTTATGGAAATGTTTAGACGTTTTGCAAAAGTTGAAACAAACATTTTTTATCATATAGCTACAAAATGATAATTATTAACCAAACTCTTATTAAGTAGCTTTGGAATTTATAATTTTAAAAATTGAGATTTATTTTCACAGAAAATCATGCGTTGGACTCTAAAACCAAAACCAAAAGCTTCAAAAATTGAAGACTTAAAAAAATCACTTCAAGTAGATACTACGGTTGCAACACTATTATTACATAGAGGTATTGAAACGTATGAAGCTGCTAAAACGTTCTTTAGACCAAGCTTTGAAGATCTTCACGATCCATTTTTAATGAAAGATATGGATGTAGCCGTGGCACGAATAGAAAAAGCGATTGCTCAAGGTGAAAACATAATGGTTTACGGAGATTATGATGTAGATGGTACAACGTCTGTCGCATTAATGTCTTCCTATTTGATAACAAGAATAGAATCAGTTGCCACTTATATTCCAGACCGTTATGACGAAGGTTACGGTATTTCTTATAAAGGGATTGACTTTGCGCACGACAATGATTTTTCATTAATAATCGCATTAGATTGTGGTGTAAAAGCTATTGATAAAGTAGCTTATGCTAATGAAAAAGCTATTGATTTTATTATATGTGATCACCACAGGCCAGGAGATAAACTTCCAGATGCAGTTGCTATTTTAGATCCAAAACGAGACGATTGCAACTATCCTTTTAAAGAATTGTGTGGTTGTGGAGTTGGGTTTAAATTAATAACAGCATTAGCGTCAAACCAAGGTCAAACAGTTCAAGATTTAACAGAATATCTTGATTTGGTAGCCACAGCAATTGGAGCTGACATCGTTCCGATAGTAGATGAAAACAGAGCACTGGCTTATTTCGGATTACAGGTTATTAATACCAACCCCAGACCTGGAATGAAAGCTATTATTGCTGAGGTTAAAAAAGACGTACTCACCATTACAGACGTTGTTTTTATAATTGCACCTAGAATTAATGCTGCTGGTAGAATGAAACATGGAAACCATGCAGTAACACTTCTAACAGAAACTGATTTTAATCTTGCAGCACAATATGCCGTGGATATAGATCAGTTTAATACAGACCGTCGTGAAACCGATAAACGAATTACAGAAGAAGCTTTAATTCAAATTGAAGAAAACAATGAGCAGGAAGGATTTACAACTGTAGTATATCGCGAAGATTGGCATAAAGGCGTCATCGGTATTGTCGCTTCACGATTAATAGAAACGTATTACAGACCAACACTGGTATTTACAAAGAGTGGAGACAAATTAGCAGCTTCGGCACGTTCTGTTTCGGGCTTTGATGTTTATAATGCTTTAGAAGCGTGTTCTGAATATATCGAACAATTTGGAGGACATAAATATGCAGCTGGTTTAACAATGCGACCTGAAAACTACGAAGCCTTTAAAGCAAAATTTGAAAGTGTAGTTAAAGAAACCATTGACCCAAAATTATTGATGCGTGAGTTAAAAATTGATTCAGAAATAGAATTAGGCCAAATCAATGATAAATTAATGCGAATTCTAAAACAATTTGCACCCTTTGGACCAGGTAACTTATCACCAACGTTTATGACGCAAAATATAAAAGATACTGGCTATGGCAAATGTGTTGGTGAAGACGATAATCACATAAGACTTACAGTAACACAATCTTTTAATGACAAAATCGTCTGTATTGGTTTTGGCTTAGGTGATAAAATAGACATCATTAAAAATAAAAAACTATTTAGCGCGGCATATTCTATTGATGAAAATCATTGGAACGGTAATGTGAGTTTACAGTTAAAATTGAAGGATATTAAAGAATAAAAATTAGAACACTTCGTTGATTATACATGAAACAATTAATCCTTATTCTCTTCTTTTCCCTAAGTCATTTTTTGAATAGTCAAAATCTAGTTCTCAATCCAAGTTTTGAGGAGAACTCGTCATATAAATGTATAGTGATTTTAGGTGATTTTAATCGTTCGATAACGGATTGGTCCACACCAAATTATGGGTCTACTGATTTTTTTGATTCTTGCAGTATCGACATGGGAATTAAAAACTATAATGGTTTTCAGAAACCAAAAACAGGCACCTCTTATGCAGGTATGTATTTTTATACAGACAAAAATTACAGAGAGTATGTACAAGGTCAACTGTCTAAAATATTAGTTGCAGGAAGGACATATCGCATGAAATTTTATCTAAGTCTTGCAGACAAATCTTCTTACGCCTTAAAAGATATTCAAGTTTTAATTACTGAGGAAAAATTGAAACCGTGTCATGGTTCTAATAATTGTGAAAAAGCGATTAAGCCATCAAAAGCTACTCAAGGTAAGTTTAAGATGTTTTCTAATTCAAAAGAGATTTACTTTTCTGAAAAAGAAACATGGATGGAGTATATCTTTTGAATTTACAGCCGAAGGTTATGAAAATTACTTTTCAATCGGAAATTTTTATAGAAACCCTAAAACTAAAAAACAAAAAGTACTTTCTAGCAGTCCATTTTTATTTTCATATTATTACATCGATGCTGTTTCCATAAAGTCACTAGAAAAAGAGAAATCTAAAGATATAATTGAAGTACAAAACGATTCGGTTATTAAGACGAACGAAGTTTATACGTTTAAGAATGTGCTATTCAATTTTGATAAAGCGGAATTGTTAGATATTTCAAAGAAAGAGCTTAAAGAACTGTTTGTCCATCTCAGAGAAAACCCAAATTTGAGTATTGAAATCTACGGACATACAGACAACGTTGGCTTAGGTTCTAGAAATAAAGAATTATCGGAACAACGCGCAAAAGCTGTTGCAGATTATCTAATTTCGCAAGGCTTAAATAGGTCTAGAGTTGAGTCTTTTGGGTTTGGAAGTTCTAAGCCTGTTTCTGATAATGAAACGGAAGAAGGAAGACAATTAAATAGACGTGTTGAGTTTAAATTGACAAAAAACTAAAATAAAAATATTTGTTATTTTAGAATTTAACAAAAAACTAAAATAAGAATTACTCTTATTTTAGTTTTTCTTATTTTTGTAAAATAAGAAACATTCTTATTTTAAGATTATGAAAAACTTTACATCAGGACATTTTGTAAATCAAGGCCATTATAAAAGTTTTGAACCTAATTCGATTAATAAGGAATGGGAAATTTTTGATATGCAAATACTTACTTTATTAAGTAAGGCAGATAGGCATTTAGGCCGATTAGATATGTACTCTGAATATGTAAATATAGATTTATTCGTGAGCATGCATATTGCTAAGGAAGCTACACAATCATCTAAGATTGAGGGTACACAAACAAATATGGAAGATGTTTTTTTGGATAAAGAAGACGTTGTCATAGAAAAGAGAAATGACTGGGAAGAAGTACAAAATTATATCTCAGCGATGAACGAAGCTGTAAATATGCTGCATAGTTTACCTTTTTCTTCAAGACTAGTAAAACAGACGCATAAGATACTATTACAAGGGGTAAGAGGAGAGCATAAATTACCGGGTGATTATAGAAAAAGCCAGAATTGGATAGGTGGAGCTTCAATAAACGATGCAGTCTTTGTTCCACCTAATTACAATTCAGTGAATGATTTAATGTCTGATATCGAAAAGTTTGCAAATGATGAATTGAATCCTTTACCAGATTTACTAAAAATTGCGATAATACATTATCAGTTTGAAACGATACATCCTTTTTTAGACGGTAACGGCAGAGTTGGTCGATTATTAATAACATTATACTTAGTTAGTAAAGGTATTTTAAAACAACCTATACTGTATTTGTCTGATTTTTTTGAAAGACATACAAGTCTTTATTATGATAATCTAATGCGTGTAAGAACCCATAACGATTTATCGCAATGGTTAAAGTTTTTCTTAACAGGTATTATTGAAACAGCACAGAAAGGAGTAAAAACTTTTGATGCAATTTTACGACTGCAAAAGTCAATTGATGAAAAGATGAAAAGTTTAAAGGGTAGAAGTTCAGATGCAAAATTAATTATTTATTATTTGTTTACAAAACCCATTATAAATGCAGCAACTGTAACTAAGGTGATTAACAAATCACCAGCGTCAGCTTATAAGTTATTGAAATCTTTGGAAGATTTAGAAATCATCAAAGAAATAACAGGTGCTGAAAGAGGTCGCTTATATATGTTTACAGACTATCTAGATTTATTCACGAGTAAAGATGTCTAAAATAAAAAACGATCCATACGCAGCATTACGAATCAAAGAATTCAATATTTTCTTATTGGTGCGCTTTGCATTAATTTTTGGGTGGTCTATGCAATTTATAGTTATAGAATGGCAGGTTTATGCTCTAACTAAAGATCCTTTGTCACTAGGAATTATTGGATTAATGGAAATCATACCTGCTTTAGGAATGGCTTTATTCGCTGGCCATATAGTAGATCAGCGGGAAAAGCGGAATCTCTTGGCGATTTGTATTGCGGCATTTTCACTTATAAGTTTTGGGTTATTTTGGATCACCTCTGACGCTGTTGAAGAGTCTTGGTCCAAGACTACTATTCTATATGCGATATATGGCTTGGTATTTTTTGGTGGTTTTTTACGTTCGTTTTTTGGTCCAACCATATTTTCGTTAGTCGCATTAATTGTACCTAAAAAGATTTATCCAAATGCTGCAACTTGGAACAGTTCTACGTGGCAAATGGCTCGCGTCTTAGGTGTTGGTTTTGCAGGCTTTTCTATTAGTTGGATTGGTGTGCACTGGTCTTTATGTATCGTTTTTGGGCTGGTTATGTTTTCGCTACTCGTTTTATTTAAAATTGAAAAGAAACCGATTCTTAACCCTAATATTGGTGAGCCCATGGTTAAAAGTCTTAAAGAAGGTGTGAATTTTGTATTTAAAACTAAGGCTGTTTTAGGGGCTTTAACCTTAGACATGGTCTCAGTATTATTTGGTGGTGCCGTGGCTTTATTAGCTATTTTTGCGCAGGATATTCTAAAAGTTGGCCCTCAAGGTTTTGGTATTTTAGTTGCAGCACCTTCAGTAGGAGCATTTTTAACCATGTTGATAACGGCCTATATTCCGATTAGTAAAAATGCGGGGATGAAATTACTTTTTGCCATTTTTGGTTTTGGGGTGTGCATTATTGTATTTGGATTATCATCTACTTTCTGGATTTCTGTGGTTGCTTTATTCTTTAGTGGAGTGACTGACGGAGTCTCAATGGTGATAAGACAGACGATACTTCAATTAAAAACACCAGATCATATGCGAGGTCGTGTGTCTTCTGTAAACTCTATGTTCGTTGGGTCCTCAAATGAGTTGGGTGCTTTTGAAAGCGGTGTAACTGCAAAATTAATGGGAACAGCAACAGCAGTTGTTTTTGGAGGAACGATGACATTAATAACCGTAGTTACTACAGCATTGGTTTCACCTACATTTAGAAAATTAGACTTAACAAAAGATATTGAGGCGCACGAGGCAGAAGAGTAGGGATTTAATATCTTTTCAATTCAAAATTTTCACCATCAAAAACACCATAGGTATAATACTGAATCCAATCACCTAAATTGATATACATAGACGTTTCATTCAATTTAATTTCTAATGGTAAATGCCGGTGACCAAAGACAAAGAAGTCGCGGTGTTTGTCTTCAAGCTTTTTCCTACTATAAACGGCTAGCCATTCATTCTCTTCCCCTAAAAATGTAGCATCATCATTACCAGAAATCATTTTGTTTTTAACAGAGAAGTACTGTGCAATTCGCATGCCTATATCAGGATGTCCCCATTTAAATAACCACTTAAAAAAAGGGCTTATAAAAACCTTTTTCATGCGTTTATAACCTTTGTCACCAGGACCTAATCCGTCTCCATGGCCAATAAAAAAAGAGTATTTATTAAATGTAAACTCATGAGGTTTGTGATATACAGGAATTCCTAGTTCTTCTTCAAAATAACCATTCATCCATAAATCGTGGTTTCCAACAAAGTAGTGGATTGGAATACCAGAATCACTGATTTCCGCCAATTTCCCGAGCGTTCTTGTAAATCCTTTTGGGACTACGGTTTTGTATTCAAACCAAAAATCGAATAAATCTCCAAGTAAAAAAATTGCTGCTGCATCGTGTTTTATTTCATCTAACCAGGCTACAAATTTTTTCTCACGAGGTCGGGAAGCTTCCATAGTTGGCGCTCCCAAATGATTATCTGATGCGAAGTAGATTTTTTTGCCTTCAGCAATAGTTATGTGGTTAGTTTTAGTCATTATCTGAAGCAAACCATTCTGCAAAACTCGTCGCAGTTTCTTGAAGTTTTAATGAATGGAGTTTTATACCTTTTGGTAAACGTTGTTTAATTTTTGTTGAAAAATCAATCACCATCATTTCACTTGTTGGCTGGTAGTCAACTAGTAAAACATTGTGGTCCCTATCTGCGAGTTCTTTTGCTAACTCTACATGAGGTGTATTTTTATTAAATACTGTAGCGTGGTCAAAGACATCAACAATTTCTTCTTTTACAATTTTCTTTAAATCGGTAAAATCAATCACCATTCCAAATTTTACATTGGTATTATCAGAAATAGGTGTACCAATTACAGTAACGTCTAAACGGTAGCTATGTCCATGCACATTTTTACATTTTCCGTCATAACCATAAAGGGCATGACCTGTCTCAAAAGAGAACTGTTTTGTAATACGTATGTTACTCATTATCTTCTTTTGTTTCGGTTATAGAAATACACGATGACCAGAACAATTCCTAATATTAGAAATAATCCATTTCCACCTAAAAAACCAAGTATATCCATGTTATTCGTCTTTTATTCTATTCTTATTATATCTGTAAATTACAAAGGCAATAATAACTAGAATTACAAAAGGTAAGAAAGCACCAATAAAAAGACCCACTTCGTAACTGTCGTCTGGTGCTTCGGCTAATTTTTTATTAATATCAACCTCTTGTAATATTATAATTAATTGGTTCATTTATAATTATAGATTCATTTATTAATCAAATTTAAGTGTTTTGGGCTAGAGGTTTAAATGTTTTTCTAAATTTTATAATTAATGGTATTCCTCGCGCAATAATCCAAAGCGTAAAAGCTATAAAAACACCATAAAGTTTCATATCCAAAGTATCTGTCCATTTTATAATAGGGAAAAATACTAAAAGGGTAGTTAGCAACAATAGATTTCGGAGGTATTTCATTTCACCTAAACCTTTAAAAACACCATCAAAGATGAAGGCTAAGGCACAAAAAGGTTGCATAGCTAAAACAATCCAAAATACTTTATAAAATTCATCTAATACGTTTTGGTCATTAGAGAAAATTCGACCTATTGGATAATAAAATAAGGCTCCAATAATTGCAATGGTTAAGCCAACTATGATTCCATATTTAATTAATTTGTTACTTAAATCTATAAGATTACGATAGTCTTTTGCACCTAATAATTTACCAGATAGGATATTGCCAGCACTAGCATAACCATCAATTATAAATGCTCCTAAGAACCATAGATTAATAGCAATAGTATAAGCGGCTATATACTGTTCACCATATTTTGTTGCAGAGCTTGTTGCTAAATAAAGGGCAAAATTCAGTGCTAATGTTCTTACAAAAAGATTAAGAATCATTAGTGTAAAACGTTTAATTTCAGGATTAAAAGGAAGCTTAATAATAATTTGAATATCTGTTTTTCTAATAATATAATATGCCGAAAGTAGTGCCATTATTAATTGCGCAATAACGCTGGCATAAGCTGCGCCTTTTATATGCATTGCAGGAATAAAATCTTGTATACCGTAGACTAGAATTATGTCTAGAATAATATTTGCAAATGCTCCAACAATTGCAATTAACATAGGGTAGTACGTGTTCTGTAAGCCTCTAAATGTTCCAAAAATGGCAATTGTGAAAAGCGTAAAAGGAAAGCCAAAAACACGAATTTGATAATAATCTACGCTATAAGTTAAAATATCTCCTGAGGCATTATATAGTTTAAAAATAGATTCAGCAAAAGGAAATGTTACTAGAATTATTACTAAACTTAAAGATGTAATTAAAAATATAGCCTGACCAGGAAGGTTTTTAACCGCTTCTAGATTGTCCGCACCAACATACTGTGATACAATTGATGAGATAGCACTACGTGTTTGTCCTAGTACCCAAATAAGCATTGATAAAAATGTAGTAACAATACCAATAGCAGCAATAGATGTTGTTGCATTATTATCCATATTACCAATAATGGCTGCATCTGTTAAAGATAAAATAGGCTCAGACACACCAGCAATTAATGCTGGTACAGCAAGTTTGTTAATTTGTTTTAATGTAATTGTAGTGCTCAAAGGACTAATTCATAACAGTGAAAAGGGTATTCACTTTGTTTTGGGAAGTAAATATCACCTAGTTGTTTGTAGCCGCGAAGTTCGTAAAACTTTTGGTTTCTTTTGTTCTGAGAAAAGGTATCTAAACGAATAGAGGTATAGTTGTTTTCTATTGCAAATTGTTCTGCAAAATCCATGAGTTGTTGCGCATAGCCTTTTCCTTGTAATTGCGGGTGAACAGCTAAACGATGAATGTAAATATTAGTGTTATTTTTAGTTAACCAGTTTATAGGAATATATTCGCTATCCATGTGTTCTGAGATAACAATAGAACCTTTAACTTCCTCTTTAATTTCTAGGACGAAGAGTTCATTGTGTTCTACATCCTTTATAAATGCAGTCTTGTTTGGGTAATGTTCATTCCATTGGTAAATACCAGTAGCTACCATTGCTTTTGCGCAAGCTTTCGTTATCGCTATTATTGGGTCTATATCGTTGCTATTACCTTTACGAATCATTTATAATGTTTACTTTTGTTTCAAATTTTTAGATATGAAAACTATATTAGTACCTGTAGGGTCTTCAAAAAACGCAAAATCTCACTTACAATATGCAGTAGACTTTGCAAAAGCTTTTGGTGCAAAATTGTATGTTGTTCAAATATATAATGTTTATACCAAAGCAGGAACAATGATAAAAATAGATCATATTCTTGAACGTGAATCTAAGGTGTTTCTCGATCAGCACGTGTCATCTATAAACACAAAAGGTGTTGAGGTTTATACAAGAACGTTTAAAGGAAAATTAATAAATACTTTAGACCAGGTATGTAATGCTTTAGATGTTGATTTAATCATTTTAGAACCACGTACAAATTCAATTAAAGATGAAGTTTATCTAGGTAAGACATCAGGAAAAATAATTAAACGCACGCAAATACCTGCACTTATTGTTCCTGAAGGCTATGTTTATAAACCTATTGTGAAAATTTTAATAGCATTAAAATCTGCTGTTATAAAAAAAGAAGGTGTGCTTAAGCCGCTGTCTTCAATTAAGAATCAATTTAAAGCCGTAGCAAATATATTATTAGTAAAAACTCCTTTTCATTCTAAAGAAGACTTTGAACTTAATGATGAGCTATTAGAAATCATTACTAATAAAACTATAGCAGAGAGTCCAACGACTTTTCAAGCTGTTTTAGAACATGCCAAAGCTAATTACCCAGATATGTTGTGTGTTGTTCGCAGAAAGCGAGGTTTTTTTAGAAATTTATGGGAAAACGATACTATTTTAAAGAAAGATTTTCATAGTACAACAATGCCTGTATTAGTGTTGAGTGGCTTAAAATAAGCGAATCATATTTTGGGGATGTAGCTCAGTTGGCTAGAGCGCTTGACTGGCAGTCAAGAGGTCGTCGGTTCGAATCCGATCTTCTCCACTTTTTATATTGAAGTAAAATTTACAATAGAATTTTTGACGTTGTCTAGTTCTGGTGACAAATTATTATAAGCCCAAGGATGCTTAGTGTTAAATACATGATCAGCATTTTCGACGGTTTTAAGTTGACTAATTGGATTCCACTCATGTAGTTCTTTTGCCTCATTTATAGATACTGAGGTGTCTTTATTGCCATGAATTATAAGCATTGGAATATCTAATCGTTTTACAGCAGATTCTATATTAAGGCGTTTTTCATTGGTTTTAAAATCTTTGTAGAATTGGTAGTAATGTGGCATTTGTTGCTTTGTTCTGCCGTTTAAAACATATTTTACGCCACTATCTCTCCATTCTTCTATGTCTCCAACCGTTGCTGTACGTCTTCCAAAATCACTTACACTTGCTAAAGTGATGAGCTTTTTAATTCTACTGTCTTCTGATGCTTTTAGTATTGCTATTCCACCACCACGACTATGCCCAACCAAGCAAATTTTATTAATGTCTGCAAATGCGCTATTATTAAAATGATTTTCAACCCAGTCAATGACGTCATTTAAATCATCAAGCTCTGTGGTGTAGTTATTATTGCCAAAGGCTTCTAAATCCGGAAAGTCAATAGGGTTTTCAATAGTCCCACCATTATGAGAAAAATTAAATTTAATAAAACAGAACCCTTCACTGGCTATAGATTTCGCCATCAGTTTCCAAGCTCCCCAATCTTTAAAACCTTTGTAACCATGACAGAAAATTAAAATGGGATGATTGGTTTTATTTTCTGAACAAAATGTATCAATTAAGATGGGTTTTTTATCTTTTCTATTTAGTACTATGTTTTTTTTAATGATCATTATGAGAGTTTATTTTCAATAAAATCAAGTTGTGGGTTGCAAATTTCTACGATAAGTTTTTTAAGCTCTATTTCAAAATTCTGTAACGTTTCTTCAGTTACAAGCTGATCTTTAGTTCTACTATGCGTCGATGGTTTTTTACCAAATTTCAGTAATCCTGCACCTAGGTTTTTAAAAGAGATAATTCCTGCTTCAATAGGAAATTCTAAGCGTTTATTTTGATGCATCATATAGGCATAAGATAAAATCTGAAACGACTTACTGTACTTGTCATAATCTGTAATTAGGTTTTCCCAATCTGCAATTTCAACTTTACTTTGTTCAACTTTACCAGATTTATAATCAATAACGCGTGTAATGCCGTTACATTCATCTACGCGGTCAACTTTCCCTGTTAGTTTAATGGGAAAATTTAGTTCTTCAATTTTAATGTCTATGGTGTTTTTAACCTCTATAGCGATTATTTTTATATTGTTACCGTTGTTAAGACTTTCAATTTCTGAAATTATAAAATTTAAAATATAACGTTGTGCAATTTTATAAATAATGAGGTTCTTTCCTTTTGTAAAATCACCGTCTTTATAAAGGTTTTTAAAGTGACGTGTTACAGTTTCCTTTATTCGGTTTTTGAAATCTTTAAGAATGTCAACGGTTAAAAAATGGCCTTCAAAAGGTTTATAAAAGTCTTCTAATGTATCATGAATTACTGTTCCTAAAGTATTCGCTGCTATATTTTCTTCAACGTCTTCAAACGTTTTTATATCTAGTATTTTTTCATAATAAAAGTCAATTGGGTTTCTTATATAATTTGTTAAAGAAGATGGAGAAAACCCCCTTAAGGCTACAGCTTTTAATTTCTCTAAGACTAAGTTGGTTTTTGTTATTTGTTTTAATTTTTGTTTTATTAATGGTACTTTAGAAGACAATATGCTATGTTTAATATCATGGATCTCTTCTATTTCTAATTGTGTAATAAACCTACTTTTTTCACCACCTTTTAAAGCATCAACCTCTGTGTTATAAAGTATATACACGTTTTTTGCACGTTGCAGTAGTCTGTAAAAGTGATAGGTGTAAACGGCATCTTTTTCTTTGTAAGTTGGTAAACCATTTTCTATTTTGACGTCAAATGGAATAAATGAGTTATTAGTTTTCCCTGATGGTAGTATACCTTCATTTACAGAGCTTATAATCACAGTTTCAAAATCTAAAACACGAGATTCTAACATCCCCATAATTTGTAACCCTTCTAATGGTTCTCCTTTAAAATCTAAAGTTTCTGAACTTAAAAGTTCAATAAATATTGAATGCAATACAGCTATTGAATTTAGGTGCTTGTGACTATTATTTAGCAGAGACAACTGATTAAATAATATATTGAAGCGATATAAATACTCTAACTCTAAGCTATTATTAGTTTTATTATTATCATAATTCGTTTTAATACTAAAAATTAGTTTTGAGCAATTTTTTAGAGCTATATCTGGATTATCTTCCCAGTTTCCGAAGAGCAAGCTTATTAATTCAGAATCTAATTTACACAGTTTTTTAAGGTCATTTGGTTTTACGTAAACTAAATTATTTTGCTGAATATGCTCAATTATCTTGTCACAGCCATTATCATTTTCTTCATCGTTTAATAAATTATATATTGAAGGATGTGTAAGGATGTCTATAATATCTTTGTAATAAAGATGATCAGGATTACTCTTGTGTAGCGAAAATAAATACTCAAACAGTGATGCTAATGGTACAAATTTTAAAGGCAGACCCATAGTTACATTTAGCGCTTTGATTTGTCTAGGGATTGAATTTAGTACAGGTATTAACAAATTTTCTTCACCTAAAATAACAGCAACGCTAGACAGGTTTTTGTTAGTAGTACTAATCTCTTTAAGTAGTTGACCAATATGTTTTGCTTGTCCTACAAATTTTGGAATTCCAATAACTTCAATATTTTTATCTTCAGTATAATGAGAGGAAACCCAATTAAATGGTTGTTTTTGAAAATAGTTCCATTCCTTTAGATGTTTTCTTGTAAATAGACCAGCATCATGGATTGGATCTTCAATAAATACTTTGTCTATGTCCCAGTATATGTGAGCTATATCGTTTTGTAAAAGGCCTTGTATTATTTGAGATTCTGCAGTATTTAAGGCATTGAACCCTAGGAAAACATGATTCTTGGTTGAATTATGTTCTATATATACTTCTAGATTTTCTGCTGCTTCTCTATAAATAAGTCCTTGATAGCCTCTTTTAGATTTTAATAAATTATCTCTAAAATCCTTATAGTATGTTTTAAGTTTATTCCAGAATTTTAAATGCGTTTTAATTAAATCTGTCTGGTTATTATTTAAAGACCAATGGTTAATCTCTTTAATGGCTTTTAAATAATCAAAGATGTGTTGTTGTGGTACAAGGTATCTATCTATCTCGTTAAAGTCTTGTAAAAGTATTTGAGCCCATTTAGAAAAAGATTCGAATGACTCTAGTTCATTAGCATTAGTTGAGCTTTTATAAGAAGTGTATAGCTCAAATAGTAGTTCTACGTTAGTAATGGTTTTTAACCCAGACAATTCTTCTACAAACTCTTCGATACTTACAATTTGAGGAACAAAAACAGGTACTGTTAATAGATGCGCAAGTTGATGTTTTAAGAATACACCTGCACGTTTACTAGGGAGTATAAAATTTAAATCTTCAAGATTTAGATTCTTTTTCTGTAGATCTGTTAATACAGTTTTTATAAAACTATCCATTTTATAAAAATAGAAAAACGCCTCGGACAACCGAGGCGTTTTTTAGAAAATATATTATAATCTATATATTAATTTTTAGGAATAAGAACAACTTCTACACGTCTGTTGTTTTTTCTACCATTTCTAGTTTTATTATCTTCAATTGGATTATCTTCTCCAAATCCTCTAGTATCTAATCTATCTGCTGCAATACCGTTAGCAATTAAGAAATCTCTAACTGTATTAGCTCTTCTTTCAGATAATAATTGATTAGATGTTTTAGCACCTACGCTATCTGTATGGCCATCAATATGGAACTTAGAGTTTGGATATTCTTTTAATATCGCTGTGATGTTCATTAGTACATTTTCAGATTCATCTTTAACAGATGCTTTACCTGTATTAAATAATATGGTCTTAGCATATTCATTTAATATATCCATTTCAGCTTTACTTGGAGCTTGTCTTGGACAACCGTCTAAAGCAACTTCACCTGCTTCGTTAGGACATTTATCATCTTTATCTAAAACAGTATCACCATCAGTGTCAGCCCAAGGACATCCATTGTTAGCAACAGGACCAGCTTCATTAGGACATGTATCATTACCATCAGCAACACCATCACCATCAGCATCTGGACATCCCATTAATGCTTTAAGGCCAGCTACGCTAACACATTTATCATCTTTATCCATTACGCCATCACCATCTGAATCAGGGCAACCGTTAAATTCTGCTAAACCAGGAGTGTTAGGGCAATCATCTTTAGAATCTTGGATACCATCATTATCAGAATCAGGACAACCATTAAAAATTTCTAATCCAGCTTCTTCAGGACAAGCATCGTCTTGGTCATATATACCATCATTATCAGTATCTGTACCACCAAATTTAAATATAACACCAACTGAATGTTGCCAGTGCTTTGGTAAATAATCCTCGAATGAGTGCTTGTAGCTTGTTTGTGCTTCAAGGCCTAACTTTTCATTGAACCAGTATTTTACACCTAACGTTCCGTTTAATGTACCAGCACCAATATTGTCTACCCAAGTGTAACCACCACCAACTCCTAAAAACGGATCGATAGTTTTAGATTTGATTGTACTCATGAAACTGTAAGTTACAGCAGCATCTAAAGCATAATAAGATAAATCATCTGCATTAACTTGTATAGACTCTCCACCAGGTACATCAATTGAACCTAATTTAGAAATTTTGTTTACCGATCCTCCTACGTTTAATGTAAAACCATCACTAAGATATCTTGAAACACCTATTCTAGAAACAGAAGGAAAAACATTCCAGTGATCTGTTGCGTTAAAAAATTCGTCAAAATAATCACCTCTTGGCGCGTCTTCACCGACTGGGTAAAGATCCACGGCATTTATACCAAAGCTAAGTGCCCATGGGTTGTTTTTATCTTGCGCATTTGAAGTGCTGAAGCTCACCAAAAGCACTGTTACAAATAATAATCTGCTAAGATTTTTCATACTCTAAATAATTTAATTTTAAGTGTTAATTGTTGGTAAAAGTAAGTTGTTAAATATTATTAACAAAGACAAATATATAAAAATATTGTTACAACGCCCTAAAATAGTGTGTTTGGAACGATTTTAAATAATTTCTAGCATTTTACCTACCTTAATAAATGCAGAAATAGCTTTATCTAATTGGGTTTTATCGTGAGCAGCGGATAGCTGCACCCTGATTCTTGCCTTATCTTTAGGTACGACTGGGTAAAAGAAACCAATAACATAAACACCTTCTTCTAAGAGCATATTAGCCATAGTTTGAGAGAGTTTTGCATCATATAGCATTACAGGGACTATTGCTGAGTCTCCGTCCACAATATCAAAACCAGCCTCTTTCATACCTTTTTTGAAATACTTTGTATTCCAATCTACTTTGTCTCTTAAAGTGGTATCGTTTTTTAACATATCAAATACCTTAATCGAAGCGCCTACTATAGCTGGCGCTAAAGAATTTGAGAATAAATAAGGTCTAGAGCGTTGGCGTAGTATTTCAATAACCTCTTTGTTTGCTGTGGTATAACCTCCCATTGCACCACCCATAGCTTTGCCAAGCGTACCTGTAATGATATCTATTCTTCCTAAAACACCTTTTTCTTCTAGTGTGCCAATACCTGTTTCTCCTATAAAACCAGTGGCATGACACTCATCTATCATTACTAGAGCATCATACTTGTCAGCTAAATCACATATTTTATCCAAAGGAGCTACCAAGCCGTCCATAGAGAATACTCCATCTGTTACTATAATTTTAAAGCGTGCGCCATTTTCATTTGCAGCTATAAGTTGTTGCTCTAGATCTGCCATGTCGTTATTTTGATAACGATATCTAGCAGCTTTACACAATCTTACGCCATCTATTATAGAGGCATGATTTAAAGAATCTGAAATTATAGCATCTTCTTTAGTAAGTAAGGGTTCAAATACACCACCATTAGCATCGAATGCAGCAGCATACAATATAGTGTCCTCAGTACCGTAGAAATCAGCAATTTTTTGCTCAAGTTGTTTATGTATATCTTGTGTACCACATATAAAACGAACTGAAGACATTCCGAAACCATGAGAATCTAAAGTGTCTTTTGCGGCTTGCACAACATCTGGGTGAGATGAAAGTCCCAAATAGTTGTTCGCACAAAAATTTAATACTTTTTGCCCTGTATTTAAAGTAATCTCAGCTCCTTGAGGAGATGTTATAATACGTTCCTCTTTATAAAGACCAGCGTCTTTAATAGATTCTATTTCTTGTTGTAAGTGTGTTTTTATACTTCCGTACATGCTTTTGGTGTTAGTTATGAAACAAAGATAGTATGTAAAAATTAGACTTCGATAACATCGATTGATTCATTTATGTAAACTAAAATTTTCTTAATCACAGTATAATTCATTTCATTTAAGACTGTCGTGTAATCATTGAGTTGTGATTGATGATACGATTTCTTTTTACCTGTTTTATAATCTATAAGAATAGCTTCGTTATTTGAATTTATATTTAATCGATCTGGTCTTAAAAGCTGTCCAGAACTCGTAATAATATCACGTTCATTATAAATTTTGAAATTATCTTGAAAATAGAGATTAAGTTTAGGGTGCTCTAATACATTTAAGACGACAGACCTTAAGTCACCTATCGTCTCATTACTAATATCTCCAGTCATTAATAAATCATCAAAAGCAAAATCGACATCCTGCACTGATTTAATTTTAGACAGAATTAAATGTACTAAATTCCCTCGTTCTATTGCTTTTTCTTGTTGGGTATCCCAAAGTAAACCAGATTTGGTTATAATGCTTAGGTCATGGTCTTCTTTTGGTACAGATATTAATTTAATCGGCTCTAAAGACTTATTTTTCAAAGGTTTATCTTTTTTATTTGATTCGCCAAAACTATAAACGAGAAGATTGTCAGACCAAACACTAGTATTTTGTAAATAAGATATAAGCATTCCCGAGTAAGTTTTATCACTCACTTCTCCTTTAGAGCTTATATCTTTTTTAGAAATAATATAGAGTTGCTCAACGGCTCTAGTTAATGCTACGTAAAGTAAGTTGATGTTATCTAGTTCTAGTTGAGATTGGTGTGTATCGTAAATATGTTTTCCTTCGTCTCCAAAATGTTCTAAATCCTTATTGTAATTAAGAAGTAGTGTTTCAAAATTATTATAATTGTCTTTGTCTGTAGGAAACCAAACCTTGGGATCTAATTCTCTGTAAATATTTAAATCTGCAAATGGGAATATAACCACAGGAAACTCTAAACCTTTAGATTTGTGTATGGTCATTATCCTTACAGCATTCATATCATCAGGCGAAACCACGCTGAGGCTGTCTTCTTTCTTTTCAAAATATCTAATAAATGCAGATAAATCTATATTTTGTTTTTGTGAAAACTCTAAAACAAAATCTAAATAAAATTGCAGATAAGCATCAGATGTATTGTTGAGTTTAAATACCCGAATGAGTTCTTCAATGAGTTCATATAAAGGTAACTGAAGTAGCTTTTCTTTATTCGTGTAAATATTTAACGACCTGAGACTTTCAAAAATATCATTTATACTTTTCTTTATATGTATTGAAAAGAACAGATGTTTATCTTCTATTTTATATTGCTCAGCTAAAAAAGAAAGTACGTTAACTTTTAGACCACTATTTGTAGGTTGTAATAGTAATTTTAAAAATGAATTAAGGAAAATAACTTTGTCTGAGTTTTTTAAGAGTAATGTTTCGGAAGAAGTAATGGTTATGCCATGTTCACTTAAGTACTTTGCTATGGCAACTCCTTCTTTTCGTTTTCTAACAATAATACAAATTTCATCTAAATTATAGCCATTTGTTTGGCATAACTTTATAGTGTCTAAAGTTTGTTTGGCATATAGTTCAGTACTATCATCTTCTCTTTGAATATCTAAAAAATTAAGACTTACATAGCCTTTAGATATATTGTGTAAATTTTGACTAGCGTTTTTATAGAGTTCCGAATATGCTGAATTACTAAAATGGTGTTGACTTAAGAATTCAAAAAATGAATTATTGAATTCTATGACTGCTTCGGCACTTCTATAATTGGTGTCTAGAGTAAGTACTTTAGCTTCAACCTGAAAAGGTTTTTTTGTTTTATTGTAAAGCTCAATAAATTGTTCGGCTTCTCCACCACGCCATCTGTAAATAGCTTGTTTAGCATCACCAACCAACATCGCAGAACCGTTTGCAGAAGACAGAGCGTTATCTAATAATGGCACAAGGTTTTCCCATTGCATTTTAGAGGTGTCTTGAAACTCGTCAATAAAATAATGTTTAAATTTTTCGCCTAAACGCTCATATATAAAAGGTGTGGGTTGATCTTTAATTTCGTTACTAATAATACTATTGAATTCTGAAATTAGCATTTTATTCTGCTCTTCTTTTATGGTATTCACTTCTTTCTGAATCGCATTTAAAACAGAAAGCGGTGTTATGTTTTTGTAAAACCCTTTTTTAAGTTTTAAATCAAAAGCTGAAGTTTTTGTTTCCTTAAAAGCTTCAGCTAAATTAGACTGTATACTTTCAATGGTAGCCGCAATTGTCTCTGTAACACGTTTTGGATATAATGTATTGCCTTCAATTAAATCCTTTTGCCAAGCGGAATTAAAATTTAAATCTATTTTTTTTAATTTTAAACTTTCAAAATGTTTCGGGAGTGATTTTCTGTTGAAGTCATCAAATTGTAAACCAGACTCGTCAATTAAAGTTAGAGCATAAGTAGCAATATTTATAATATTCTTTTCTAATTGGTCAATCTCTTTAGAAAGTTCTGTTTTTAATTTCTGAAAATCATCTAATGTTTTGTTATCTAATGTTTTAATTGCGGCAATGTCATTTTCGTTAACAAGTAGCTTTGAAATTTTGTTAAAATCATAACTAATATCCCAACTCTTATCATCGTCGGCTTTTTCTATTGCAAAATCTACTAGAATTTTAGTGAGTTCTTTATCGGTACCAGCTTTAGCAATTAGACTATCAACGGCTTCACTTAAAAGGCGCTCTTGGTCTAATTCAACTTCAAAATTTACAGGAAGCTTTAAATCGTGAGCAAAGGTTCTAATAACCCGGTGTGTAAAACCATCTATCGTAGAAATATCAAAAGCACCATAATTATGAATAATATGTTTTAGCAGGTGCTTAGATTTATTATGAAGCTTTTCTTTTGAAATAGACAATTCATCACAAATTGCTGTAAACATTGGATGCGGATTACTTAGGCTCTCTTTAGATGAAAATAGTCGTAACATAGCAATAATGCGCTCCTTCATTTCCCGAACCGCTTTATTGGTAAAGGTGAGCGCTAAAATGGACTTAAATTGATAATAATTGTCTGACTGAATTAAAATTTTTAAATAGGATTTTGCTAGCGTGAATGTTTTTCCGCTACCTGCAGATGCATTATAAATTTTAAAAGGAGAGTTTTGCAAAAGATAAATTTTATACCAAAATAGGGAATCTTAATAATTTATTTGGAGTTTCTTGTTTTCAATATTGTAAATTTGTTAAAATCGATTTATTAATACTTAAAAAATATAATATTATGGCTTTTGAATTACCAAAATTAAAATACGCTTATGATGCTTTAGAACCGAACATTGATGCTCGTACAATGGAGATTCATCATTCTAAACACCATAATGGATATACAACCAAGCTTAATGCAGCATTAGAAGGCACAGATTTAGAAGGTAAATCTATCAAAGATATTCTTGCAAATTTAGATATGAGTAACGGTGGAGTAAGAAATAACGGAGGAGGATTTTACAATCACTCTTTATTCTGGGATGTAATGAATCCAGAAGACAGAGGTTATCTTTCTGGGGATTTAAAAGACGCTATTGAAGCTGAATTTGGATCTAAAGACGCATTTATTGAGGCATTTAGTAAAGCGGCAGCTACACAATTTGGTTCTGGTTGGGCTTGGCTATGTGTTCATAAAGGCGGAAAGGTTGAAGTTTGTTCTACACCAAACCAAGACAATCCATTAATGCCTGGCGTAACTTGCGGAGGAACTCCAATTTTAGGCTTAGATGTTTGGGAGCATGCTTACTATTTAAATTACCAAAATAGAAGACCAGATTATATTAATGCATTTTTTAATGTGATTAATTGGAACGAAGTTGAAAGGCGTTATGCTGAAGCAAAGTAGTTAAAATAAGATACTATAAAAGGAAAATCCAAGTCGTAAGGCTTGGATTTTTTTTATGTTGTAATATGTGTTATAAGTTTTTTGAAATCTTTCCTTTTCGAAAATATTGGACATGAAAAAGGATGAACAGATGTTCATCCTTTTTGCCCCAAATCTACCATAAACTTAACCTACTTATGTTATGGTGAATCAAATATAAGTGTACATTAATTTAACTAATCAATTTTTTGGACAAACGACCTATATATTAGTCTAAAAGTGGAAAGTACTATGTTTAGTTATTAATAAGTGCCATATAAATAAAGAAATTAGAGACTTACTTAAAGTAATACTTTAAATTATATACATAAAAAAAGGTGAACTAAGTTCACCTTTTTTTGCCCCAAATCTACCATGAACTTAACCTACTTATGTTATGGTGATACCAATGTAATTTAATTTGTTAAAAAATCGTTATATATCGGATGAAACGCAATATTCTTCGACATTAGACGTATTTTATCGGATAAAACGTTATTTTGAGGTGTTATTTAGTAAGCACGTTCTTTATTTCCTTCATAAAAATTGATAAATGCTTTATTTACCACTCTATTGCCACCTGCCGTAGGGTAATTACCAGTAAAATACCAATCGCCTAAATTTTTAGGACATGCTTTATGTAAATTTTCAACAGGTTGAAATATTATCTTTACTTCGGCATTAACGTCTTCATCGCTTAATAATTCAGCAATCTTATCAGAGATCTGTTCAGCAGAAAAGTTATTATAGATTTCCTTGACGTAGTTAACTACTTTTTTGTCTTTCAGGTTAACCTGACTTAAACATTTTTTATAAACTTCATCAACAATATGATATTGATTGTTATCTTTTAATAATCCTAATGCAGCTCTAAAAGCGACTAAACCTTCGAGATTTGCCATATCTATACCATAGCAATCTGGGTAGCGTATTTGAGGAGCAGAGGAAACCACAACAATTTTCTTAGGCTTTAACCTGTCCATCATTTTAATGATACTCATCTTTAATGTTGTACCTCTTACAATACTATCGTCTATAATAACCAAGTTATCTGTTGGTTTAATAACACCATAAGTAACATCATAGACGTGAGCTACTAAATCGTTTCTGCTACTATCTTCTGTAATAAAGGTTCTAAGCTTAACATCTTTTATTGCTATTTTTTCAATACGAGGTCTTTCAGATAGAATTTCTGTAACTCTTGCGGCCGAAAGCTTTGTACCTCCGTCAAGAATTGATTTCGTTTTCTTTTGGTTGAGATGTTCTTCAACGGTATCAATCATTCCAAAGAAAGAGGTTTCAGCTGTATTTGGTATAAATGAGAATACAGTGTTTTCTGTATCGTTATCTATAACCTCAAGAACTTTTGGCATTAATAGTCGGCCTAGTTCTTTTCGTTCCGCATAAATTTCGGCATCACTACCACGAGAAAAATAGATGCGTTCAAAAGAACAAGCTTTTCGTTCTAATGGTTGTAATATTTTTTTAATTTTTGTTTCTCCAGATTTTTTTGTGATAATGGCGTGGCCAGGATCTAGTTCTTTTACAGCTTCAAACGGTACATTAAAAACGGTTTGTATTACAGGGCGTTCTGAAGCGACAACAACAACTTCATCATCTTTATAATAATAAGCAGGTCTAATACCAGAAGGATCTCTAAGCACAAACGAATCACCATGACCTAATAAGCCAGCCATAGCGTAACCTCCGTCCCAATTTTTAGCGGCTCTTTTAAGAATCTTAGCAACGTTTAAACGCTCTGCGATTAAAGGGGAACATTCAATTTTGTTATAACCTTCCTTTTTTAAATCTTTATATATTTTGGCAACAGCATCATCTAAGAAATGACCAATTTTTTCCATTACAGTAATGGTATCTGCTTTTTCCTTTGGGTGCTGACCTATTTCAATTAAATTATCAAAAAGCTCATTAACGTTAGTCATATTAAAATTTCCGGCGACAATAAGATTTCTGTGTTGCCAGTTATTTTGTCTTAAGAATGGGTGTACACTCTCAACACTATTTTTACCGAAAGTTCCGTAACGTACGTGACCTAGCAATAACTCACCAACATAAGGCATGTGTCTTTTTTGTAGCGCCACATCATCTTGGTAATGTGGGTTTTTTAGAAAATCGGCATTTATGCGTTCATTAATCTGAGCGAAAATATCTTGAATAGGCTGTTGTGCAATAGAGCGGACTCTACTTATGTAACGTTCACCAGGTTTAGTGTCTAACTTTATACTTGCAAAACCAGCTCCGTCTTGACCACGATTGTGCTGTTTTTCCATCATTAAATACATCTTGTTTACACCATAAAAAGCACTACCATACTTTTCTTTATAGTATTCTAATGGTTTTAAAAGTCTAATAAGTGCAATACCGCACTCATGTTTTAAAGCATCACTCATTTTAGTTATTCGCTATTAGTATTAATAAATCTGAATATATTCAGAATAAAAAAACGCACTCAAATTTTGAGCGCGTTGGTTTATGTTAGTTCTATATCAAATTGCGTTAGACTCTTAAATTGGTCTAAGCGTTTATAAATTTCTTTATCTGTTAAGGTTTGCATACGTTCGGTGCCAAATTTTTCAACACAGAAGGATGCTAAGGTAGATCCGTATATAACGGCTTTCTTCATATTCTCAAAAGAAAAGTCACCTGTTTTTGCTAAATAGCCTGAGAAACCCCCTGCAAAAGTATCACCTGCACCAGTTGGGTCAAACACTTCTTCTAAAGGTAAAGCTGGAGCGTAAAAAATATTTTCATTATGAAACAACAATGCCCCATGTTCTCCTTTTTTAATCACAACATATTTAGGACCCATGGTATGAATTTTTCTTGCAGCAACAACTAAAGAATATTCTCCAGTTAATTGTCTTGCCTCTTCGTCATTTATTGTAATGACATCTACGTTTTTAATTACAGACAACAAGTCATCTAGAGCTATATCCATCCAAAAATTCATGGTGTCTAAAATAGCTAATTTAGGCTTTTTAGTCATTTGATTTAGTACACTTTGTTGAACTCCTGGGTGTAAATTACCCAACATTACTATTTCTGCATCTTTGTAGTTTTCTGGAACAACTGGGTTAAAATGTTCCAAGACATTTAATTCTGTAGCTAAAGTATCACGAGAGTTCATATCGTTGTGATATTTCCCACTCCAAAAGAAAGTTTTACCGTCTTTTATGATTTCGACACCTTCTATATTAATATTTTTATTTTTTAAAAGGTCTAAATATTCCTGAGGAAAATCACCACCAACAACAGAAACAGCTGCAGCATCTACTTTGAAATTTGAAGCTGATAAACCTATATAGGTTGCTGCTCCACCAAGAATTTTGTCAGTTTTACCAAAAGGAGTTTCTATAGCATCAAAAGCTACAGTTCCGACAATCACTAATTTACTCATTAAAGTAAGTTTGAATTAAGGTGCAAATTTACATAAAATATATTCCTTGTGAAATAACAGTGTGTCTTTAAAATAAGGATATTACTTCCTCCCAAAATCAGCAGGAATTTCACCCCAAGCCTTGGTTTCCCATTTAACAATAGTCGTAGAATAGTCGTTTGTTCTTAACCATTCTACAGCGCGATCTACTAAATCATAAACCGGTTTATTTTTTACACTACGTTGTAGTTTAGAGTTACAGATCTTTTTGCGTACCCAACTCATCGCAGTTCTAGAGTCTGTATACATAATACGCTCACTATTATGTTGTTTTAAAAATGCCAAGCCATGTACTAATGCTAAAAACTCTCCAATATTATTAGTGCCTTGTTCAAATGGCCCTTGTATAAAAAGTTGTTTTTTAGTTTTGGTATCAACACCTCTATATTCCATGATGCCAGGATTTCCACTCGAGGCTGCATCAACTGAAATAGAATTATAATTAGGCAAACCTATCTTTTTGAGTTGAATATTAGAAAGGCCACTTGTGAAAGTTTTATTTTTACCTATATAATCAAAGTAATTACCTTTTAGAGCTTTTTTAGCGGCTTCAAATGTTGTGAATGATTTATACTGTGCACCTTGAAAATCTTTAATTTGTGCTTTACAGTCATTCCAAGATTTAAATACTCCTATATGATGACCTTTCCAAACGGTATAATATTTCTTTTTACTCATTCAATAATTGATTGACAACTTTAGGAAAATGCTCAATCTCCAACAAATGAATCTTTCTAGCCACATCTTCTGCTGAGTCCGTAGGTAAAACATTACACTTTGCTTGAAAAATAATAGCTCCTTCATCGTAATTTTCATTCACATAATGAATGGTTATTCCAGTATCAGTTTCTTTATTGGCAACTACAGCTTTATGAACATTCATCCCATACATGCCTTTACCACCATATTTTGGTAATAATGCAGGGTGTACATTTATAACCTTTTTAGAAAATTGGTTTAAAATAAATTCAGGAAACTTCCATAGAAAACCAGCTAAAACAATAAGGTCTGGTTGTGCCGCTATCAGTATATTTAAGACATCTTCAGATTTTGAAAAGGCAATTCTATTAAATGATAAAGCGCTAACATTCAAATTTTTACAGCGATTTAAAACTTTAGCATGAGGGTTGTTAGTTAGTACCTGTATAACAGACGCTCTATCGCTGTTGTGAAAAAACTTAATTAAATTTTCAGCATTACTTCCAGATCCGGACGCAAAAATTACAATACGTTTCATTTACAGGTATATTTGTTCTATTAATCAAACAAAAAAAAGAATAATAATTAACAATTAGGGTAAAACCGAAAGACTTCTATCTTTTTTTGCTAAATTATAAGCACATTTTATCGGTAAAGATGATTTTTAAAAGAAAGTTTTTTATTTTTGCCATCTAATTAAAACTTAAAATTAAAAG
>TARA_R100001369_G_scaffold87275_2_pt1 | contig 49106 bp, 47 predicted proteins | sample TARA_R100001369 | Tara Oceans TARA_R100001369 (sample SAMEA2621528) | marine metagenome | biome: marine biome (ENVO:00000447); feature: surface water layer (ENVO:00002042); material: "saline water (ENVO:00002010), including plankton (ENVO:xxxxxxxx)" | depth 5 m
GGCTTGGGCTAGAACGGTGGCGGTGGTGGTGCCATCACCAGCGGCGTCAGAAGTCTGTGAAGCGACTTCTTTCACCATCTGGGCGCCCATGTTTTCAAACTTGTCTTTCAGTTCGATCTCTTTGGCGACAGAAACACCGTCTTTAGTAACGGTGGGGGAGCCGAAAGATTTTTCCAGTACTACGTTACGTCCTTTCGGGCCCAGGGTAACTTTTACCGCGTTGGCCAGAACGTCAACACCACGGGCCATACGTTTACGGGCATCATCTGAGAACTTAACTTGTTTCGCTGACATATCTGCTGCTTCCTAAATTGAATGCAAAAACGTGAAGTAATGATTCGAGGCGCTCACTAAAAATGGTGAGCAACAACGATTATTAACCTTCAACGACGGCAAGAATATCGGCTTCGCTCATGATCAAGACTTCTTCGCCATCGATTTTTTGCTTCTCGACGCCGTAGCCATCTTTAAAGATCACGTTATCGCCAACCTTGACGTCTAGCGGGCGGACATCGCCATTTTCCAGAATGCGACCGTTACCGACGGCGAGGATTTCACCGCGTGTCGGCTTTTCTTGTGCATTGCCCGGAAGCACGATGCCGCCTGCAGTTTTCTGCTCTTCTTCAACGCGACGGACGATGACACGATCGTGCAAAGGACGGATATTCATTCACGTTCTCCTGAGTATGGTTGAAGCCCTGGTGAGGGCAGTTAGCCTAAAAGTGTTCTCGAGGGAGTAACCCGCAAGAAGTGAAGACCTCACAGTCTTCCTTGTTAATGGCAGCTACCGTCTAGATCGCTGCCGAATTTGTGTGCTGGGTGAAAAATGGGGGCTGCGGATGGCCTTTCAAGGGGGCGAGTAATAAAAAATTGCTTTTCCGCTGAAATTCTTCCGTAAGAAACCTCAACGACGGCGCGGAGGCTCATCTCGACTAATAAAATCCCCCTCAATCGGGCCATCCTGTTGCGAAGACTGGCTGTTTTGATATTCATTGGGCCGAGCTGATGAAGCGCTGGGGTCTTGCTGTTGCCCGGCAATTTTTTTAAGCCCCAGCCAAGTAAGTGCTTTGAACATCAACTGCCGCGCGCTGGGGATCAAGCATGCCAAGCCTAATGCATCAGACAAAAAGCCTGGGGCCATTAATAAGGCACCGCCGAAGATCAGTGCAGCGCCGGTTAATAGCTCACTGGAAGGGATTTCACCGGCCTGCATGCGCTGTCGCGCTCGTGCAAAGGTGGATACACCCTCTTTGCGAATCAGATGTAGCCCGGCAAAACCTGTGCCGAGCACTAAGAGTAGGGTGGTGAGTAGGCCGATCTGACTGCCAATCGAAAACAGAACCACAAAATCCAGTAGAGTGAAAAGTGATATAAAAATAAGAATAGGCATGGCTAGCTCCCAAAAAGCGACTCGATAACTGTCGTAATTGCGTAATATGGTGACATAAATATAAATAGCAAGCAGCTGACATGGCGTATTCCAGCGGTGATGTCGCTCGATTTATGTCTATAATTCTTCTATGCTGCAATGCACAATGAAGCTGATTTAATCTGTTGTAAGGAGTCACGAATGGTACTTACGGATAAAGTAATTGCAGTCACGGGTGGGGCGCGAGGGTTGGGTTATGCCATGGCGCTGCGCTTGGGCAAACAAGGCGCACGCATGGCGCTATTGGATATGAGCGCTGAAGCGCTTGATCAGGCAGTATCGCAACTTGCCGCTGAAGGTGTCGATGCCCAGGCGTTTGTGGTGAATGTTGCCGAAGAAGCCACCGTGACTCAGGCGTTTGCCGATATCGCGCAACGTATGGGGCCTATCAGCGGTTGTGTCAATAATGCGGGCATTACCCAAGATGCGCTGCTGGTAAAAGCCAAAGAGGGGCAAGTGGAAAAGCGCATGTCCTTAGAGGCTTGGCAAAACGTTATTAATGTCAATTTAACTGGCGTATTTCTATGTGGTCGTGAAGCCGCCACTCAGATGATTGAAGCCGGACATGAAGGCGTGATCGTCAATATCTCCAGTATTTCCCGTGCAGGCAATATGGGACAAAGCAATTACGCTGCCGCAAAAGCGGGCGTACATGCGTTGACAGTCACTTGGAGCCAGGAGTTGGCACGCTATGGTATTCGTACCGGCACCGTAGCGCCTGGGTTTGTGACTACCGAAATGACCGCTGCGATGCGTCCTGATATGTTGGAGCGTATCTCGACAAGCGTGCCGTTAAAGCGTTTGGGTGAGCCCGATAATATTGCCCAAAGCGTTGCCTTTATTATGGAAAACGACTACTTCACTGGGCGTATCATTGAGTGTGACGGCGGCTTACGACTGTAGTTTCTTTGCCGTGTAAGATAAAGGCGTGTTGCATAGATGGGCGGCTCTAAAAGGCCGCCCGCGTTGCGTGTGTAGATGAACTTGTGAATTCACTCATCTGTGCATAAAGCTTAAAAGTAGTCGCGGCTAATTTTGCGCTGAAAGTACATCTCAAGGCGCAGGGTCATCGCCCAGCGTGGGTCGTAGCTGACATCGCGCTGGAAATGCAGCTCCGGAATCACATCGGCGAATAAAATACCTTTATGAAGATCGCGGCGGTAGCGCGTCTGAAGATAGTAATTGGTCATGCGAGGATTGGACGCGCTTTCACCGATGGCTATCGCCGAGTAGCGCAGTGCACTGCGGCGGTTGATACGGTGATTGATTTCGGCAATTTCACTGTACTCCAGTTTGTCTTCTTCCTCGCGCCACTGGACTGTCGAGATAAAGCGTAAGTGGCGGCGTTTGCTCAACGGTCGGCCGACATCCCAGCGTGTGCGTGCTGAGTAGCCTTCATTGTTGAACCAGGAAACGCGGTTATTCGACTCCAGCTGCCACGGCCCTTCACCCAGTTGCCACAGGCGCTCGCTGGTAAAACGTACGTAGGGGTCAAGAGGGAGACGCAAGCGAACACCGGCACCCACCCTATTACTCCAGTTTTCGCGTTTATCGCGGCTTTCCAGCCAATCCAGGCCGAGCGTAGAACTGCGACGGTCACGCTGGTCATTGGCAAGGCGTCCGGAGCCCTGCTCTTCTAGGGTGCCTTGCGACTCTTCCGGGTCACTCTCGATGACCAGTCGCAGACGATCCTCTGAGGTAGGTAGATCAATACGGTAACGAAGGGTGGTGTCGCCACGGGTACCATCCCCCTCCATCCAATCAATCTCTTGGCCGAAACGCAGATAAGACTCGTTGTTGACCTGCATATAGTCGTCAGTGCCAAAGAATCCATCGATGCGGCGTGATGTGTTATCAACCCAGTTGCCTACGCTTTCACGAAACGGCTCAATGCGTTCTTCCGCCCACTCGGGTAAGTCACTATCTTCCTCTTCTGCATACACATTCGTCGAGACCGTGGTGAGTAGGCCAAACCAGCAGAGGGTTAACAGTTTATGCATCGTCGATAGTCTCGGTAATGGGGCGTCGCTGCTTAACAATAGCGTTTATTTAGCGTGCTTTATGGGTCTCGATCTCTTTTGCCCACTCCAGCACACGCTTGCGTTGGCCACGGCTATTGAGTCGATCCGTATCGACACTCGCCGGGATAAGCTGGTGATTGGGTGACGCGTTAAGGTCGAGATTAAAGGTTCGGGAAGCGCCTGTCGGCATATCCTCGGAGCCATAAATAGCGATAACGCGAATTTCAAGCTGGATATTCTGCTCATGTAGTAGATTATCATCGATTTCCCAATAATCTTTAATCTGATTCACAATATCGCCAAACGATTGAATGTTCAGATAATCTCCGGAAGCTAGCGGGCCTTGATGAGTGCGGTAGCTGGATTCTTGTTGCTCTCCTTTCTGTTGGCTACCCGTTTGCTGTTCGCCGCCGTGCTGCTGATACTCTACTACGTCAAGGGAGTAACTGCCCTTTTGGGTATGCAGTACCGCTACCAGGTGTTGAACATAGATCGCTTCGCTGCTCATATTGCTGATTAAGCAGATGGAGTCCACGCCGATACCCTTGCCGCGATTAATAATCACGCGGGGGCGACGCTGTCGCACATAGCCGTTATAGAGCAGTTGGGCGTAAAATACCCATACAAAGAGTGTGCAAATGCTCGCTACAGCCGAGATTGCCTGGGCGTTATCGTTGAGCCATTCCATTATATGAGATCCTTCTCATTTTTATTGGTGTTAATCCCCGCAGCGGGCTTTCGATGATAGCCATTGAGGGAGGTTAGGTAGCATTATTTAGTAATAGAGACTAGCGGAAAAGTGGAGGTAAGTCAGCCAAATCGGCCTTTGATAAAGGTAGTATTGAGCAAATGCCAGACACGCAAAAAAATGGCATTAAGCCATTGGTATTTTTCAAATGAAGAGGAGGTGTTATACGAAGAATACTGACCAAAAAGCTATCCAGATAGCGTTAAGATCAAGCTGTTTGGAAGCTATTCAAAAGACAAGAGGGATTGTGCTAACTGCTTGATACTAAAGACTAATTGGTGCGGATGGGGAGACTCGAACTCCCACACCTTACGGCACTAGAACCTAAATCTAGCGTGTCTACCAATTCCACCACATCCGCTAAGACGAGGCGTATATTATCAACTTTGTGATAGAAGTCAATCAATGATTTGATATTAATGCATATGGCAGTCAGGAGAGAGCATGGCCCTAAAGTGGTGGCTACAGTGGGGTAGTGATTGGGTAAAGCAGGCCATGCCCGGCTACTGCGCATTTTGTTTGGCGCCGGCATCAGTGGGGCAAGGGTGGTGCGCAACCTGTTTGGTAGAGCTGCCTTGGAACCTACATGCCTGTCGCCAATGCGGTGACCCTGTTTCCCACGGAGCGAGCTTGTGTGGGCACTGCTTAGTTGAACCGCCGGCATTTTCAACTACCCAAGCGGGGCTGTTGTATCAAGAGTCGATCAAGCAGTTGGTGCATGATTTTAAATTTCATGCTTCTCCACGGGCGGGCACGCTATTGGCTGAATTGATGCTCTTAACCCCGCCGATGGCCCTGGGAAACGCACTGCTATCGGTACCTATGACTCCCACGCACGCTCGCACCCGAGGATTTAACCAGTCGCACTGGTTGGCCGAACATCTCAGTTACCAGCTTGGAATTCCAATGGTGTCTGCCAAACGGATAAAGGATTCCCCCTCCCAGCGCACGTTGAACCGCCGCCAACGGGCTGCCAACCTGTCGGGAGCCTTTGTATTTGAATCACCGCCTCCGGCGCATTTATTAATAATCGATGATGTGGTCACTACTGGATCAACAGGCGACGCATTAGGGCGCGCCGCGCTGGAGGCAGGTGCCAAACGTGTTGATATTTGGGCGGCCGCACGGACACCGTTAGGTAAGGATTGATAGAATAGTCTTTTCGCTTATTCATTAGCTCTTTCGCCAACCCAGGAGTGGCCTATGTCACACCCGTTTAGCTCTCTTTCGCCTGATTTAGTGATGTCTGCAGTGGAGTCGCTGGATATTTGGCCTGCAGGCGAGCCTTTTGCGCTAAATAGCTATGAAAACCGTGTACTGCTATTTCGCGATGACGACGGCAAGAACTGGATTGTTAAGTTTTATCGGCCTGGCCGTTGGTCAGATAGTGCGATTCAGGAAGAGCACGATTTTCTGCAGGAGCTGGTTGATCAACAGGTGCCGGTCGTTGCCCCTTGGCGTGATAAAACGGGGGCGTCTTTACACTATTTTAAGGCCTTTCGGTTTACGCTGTTTCCCCACTGCCCCGGTCAGGCGCCAGAGCTTGATAACCCATCGCATCTATTTGCCATGGGGGAGTTGTTGGGGCGGTTGCACCAAGTGTCAGCTAAAAAAACCTTTCAGCATCGCCCGCGTTTAGAAATGGCGAGCGGCATTCTTGATGCACAGCAGCGGGTGCTGGCCAGCAATTGGATGAGCCGCCATCAGCGCCGGGCCTATGACAGTGTGATCGAAAAGGTTCACCAGCAGCTCCTAAAACATAATGTGCCCGCCAGCAGCATGATTCGCTGCCACGGCGACTGCCATTTGGGGAATGTGCTGGGACGTGACGAGCAGTTTACCCTGGTCGATTTTGACGACTGCACCATGGCACCCGCCATGCAGGATATTTGGATGCTACTGCCTACCGATGACCCGCAGGGATGGCGATTACAGTTAAGTGAAATTACCGAAGGATATGAAGAGACGTGCCCGTTTCCTACCGAGCAGATGGCGCTTATCGAGCCGCTTAGGAGTTATCGGCTGATCAGGCACTCAGCGTGGCTGGTATCACGTTGGGATGATCCCGCTTTTCCTCGGGCGTTCCCCTGGCTGGCGGATAGTGGCTACTGGGATCAGCATATCCGCCAATTAGAGCAGCAGTGCCTTCAGTTAGAGAACCCACGTTGGCTGGCGTAAGGAGCATTCAGCACACCACTGACTTGTTATGGCGATAGTAGAGTAAGATCAATCAGGCACGGCTTCTTCGCGGGGCACAGGGTTGGCGATACCTTCTCCGTCTGCTTGGCGACGCTGTTCGTTAAGCTCTGCAGACGGATTGTCCAGTTCTTCAATCTCTACGGGTTGATCCAGTGTAAGAAGGAATCTCTGTCCAGGGGAGAGCACGCACTGTGAATCTTCGCAGGCGATACCATATTGGCCATCTTCGCCATAAGCGCTGGCGCTGAATTCGCCAGTGAAAATATCGCTGTCAGCGTCGTGTGTTTCAATACAGGTCGCCTCTTGAGTGGTAACGCGAATGCGCTCATCAGCCCGCTGCGCACTGCCGACAATAACGCAGTACTCCGGTAAAGAGTGTGAGGCGCTAGCAGTCTGAGTAGGATGAAGCAAAATATCGTTAAGGCGCGTTTGGTTTGATTCAAACGCAAGCTCTTCCACAACCTCTACGCCGACGGTTGCTTCATTGGGCAGCGAAAGCGTGGCGTCTGCAGCGGTAGCCAAGAGCGGTGTAGCAAGAAAGGGGGCTGCGAGGGCGGTTAACCACAAAGGCGTTGGCTTGAATGACATGGCGAGCTCTCAATGTTGGCGCCTGCAATAAAGGCAGTTAAATAAAAACGCTTCATTATATCACAGGCATTGGGGGGGCAAATTGAGTGGCGCGGCGCTCTGACGCAGGCGCACAAAAAGCCATCTGAGTGAGTGCCAGCAGTTTTCGTATGAAGCCTGGGGAGTCACAGGCAGCCTAGATGCGGTAAAATACCCTCTTTGCTTAATACTCGTTGTGCAGTGCTTTTTTAAAGTATACCTTTTGTACAATGAAGGTGGTGGATGACGCTGATTAACGTCCTCCTAATTAATGATGTTACTTTTTCATGCGCAAAAGGGGATGACCTTGGTGACCGCCTGGAAGCGATTGCGCATCGTTTTTGAGATCGTTTTTGAGATCGTTTTTGATGAGGCTAAATATGTCCGATGATATTGCCGAGCACTACCGCCAGATAATCTCAGCACTTGGCGAAGACCCCACACGAGAAGGGCTGCGAGATACGCCTAAACGTGCAGCCAAGGCCATGCAGTTTCTCAATGCGGGCTACACTCAGTCATTGGACGACATTATCAATGGGGCGGTGTTTGAGTCGCAAACGGATGAGATGGTGTTGGTAAAAGACATTGAACTCTATTCAATGTGCGAGCACCACCTATTGCCGTTTATCGGCAAATGCCATATCGCCTATTTGCCTAACGGCAAAGTGTTGGGGCTATCTAAATTTGCCAGAATCGTCGATATGTATGCTCGCCGTATGCAGATTCAGGAGAACCTAACCCGCGAGATTGCAGAGGCGGTGCAGGAAGTGACCGAGGCAAAGGGCGTTGCTGTGGTTATTGAAGCGCGGCACCTCTGCATGATGATGCGTGGCGTGGAAAAGCAAAACTCCAGCATGACATCTTCCGTCATGCTGGGTGGATTTCGTCAAAACCAAGCAACCCGGCAAGAATTTTTAATGCTCATTAGCTAACGTTTACGGTTGTCATTGACCGATTATGCACGCCGTAAATTTGGTTTAAAGGGGTGTTTCGTCTTAGCATGAAGACGTTTATGAGCCTACAAGGCCATCATTTTTGGTCAGGAGCCTGTCATGGAAGCGCTTAAAGAAACACAGCTATATTGCCCCTTTGCCTATATTGACGGCAGCTGGGTCGCGGCAGATAGCGGTGAGCAGATCACGGTATTGAACCCAGCCACCGGTGAAGCTATTGGCGATATACCTCGTTTGGGTAAAGCCGAAACCGAGCGGGCCATTGATGCGGCGGATGCTGCGCTACCGGCTTGGCGAGCGTTGACTGCTCAAGAACGCGCTGACTTGCTGATGAGGTGGCACGACCTGATGTTGGAGCATCAGCAGGATTTAGCCATGCTGATGACGTTTGAGCAGGGCAAGCCACTTAAAGAAGCCGCGGGCGAAATTGCTTATGCAGCCAGCTTCTTACGCTGGTTTGCCGAAGAGGCACGGCGCGTTTATGGCGAAACGATTCCCGCGGCTAACGCCAATCAACGCATTTTGGTTACCAAGCAGCCAGTCGGTGTGGTCGGTGCGATTACGCCCTGGAATTTCCCAGCGGCGATGATTACCCGTAAAGCCGGGGCTGCATTGGCCGCTGGCTGCACGATAGTGGTGAAGCCCGCTAGCCAAACGCCATTTTCCGCAACGGCCTTGGCGCTGTTGGCTGAACGGGCAGGTATCCCACGCGGTGTATTTAACGTAGTACCAGGTAGTGCTAGCGATATTGCCCAAGCGATGACCCAATCGCCCAAAGTGCGCAAGATTACCTTCACCGGTTCCACTGAAGTTGGGCGCAAGCTGATGGCCCAGGCGGCGGAACATATCCAGAAAATCTCGCTAGAGCTAGGCGGCAATGCGCCCTTTATCGTGTTTGAGGATGCAGATTTAGACGCCGCTGTGGAAGGCGCCATGGCCGCTAAATTCCGTAACGCCGGGCAAACCTGTGTCTGCACTAATCGCTTCCTGGTTCAGTCCAGTGTGATTAACGCCTTTTGTGAAAAGTTGGCGGTCGCCATGAACAGCGAGCTGCATGTGGGTGATGGCACCAAGCCCAATATTAATATTGGGCCGCTCATCGATGAAAATGCTGTTAAGAAAGTCAGTGAGCATGTGCAGGACGCCATTGATAATGGCGCTGAGCTGCTGTTAGGCGGGCATCCACATCCGCTGGGCGGTAATTTCTTCACGCCTACGCTGATCAGTTTTGCCACTGACAAGATGAAGGTGGCCCACGAAGAGACCTTTGGCCCACTAGCTGCTGTCTTCCCGTTTGATGATGAAGAGACCGCTATTGAGATGGCCAACGATACCCAGTATGGCCTGGCGTCTTATTTCTACTCCCGTGATCTTGCGCGCGTATGGCGCGTCGCCGAAGCGCTGGAGTACGGTATGGTGGGTATTAATACTGGCGCTATTTCTAACGCTGCTGCGCCATTTGGGGGTGTAAAAGCCTCGGGCCTAGGCCGCGAAGGTGGTCATCAGGGCTTGGAAGAGTATTTGGAAACCAAGTATCTGTGTATTGATCTGGGCTGAAAGGCTCGATAGTGGCTAGAAACTCAATATTGAGTTGATAGGCAGTGATCCATTATCATTTATTGATGATAGTAAGAAAGCCCCTTAGGCATGCTCCTATCATAAGAGCGCCTAAGGGGCTTTGTGTTTCTAATCTGGGTTATTTAGCGGACTTAGTGGCGGAAGTGGCGCATACCGGTAAATACCATGGCAATGCCTGCTTCGTTGGCGGCGTCGATCACTTCCTGATCACGCATGGAACCGCCGGGCTGAATAACCGCGGTAATACCTGCTGCTGCGGCGGCATCGATGCCGTCACGGAAAGGAAAGAAAGCATCAGACGCCATCACCGAGCCGGGAACCGAAAGGCCTTCGTCTGCGGCCTTGATGCCTGCAATTTTAGCCGAATAAACACGGCTCATTTGACCCGCGCCAACGCCCACCGTTTGGCCCTCTTTGGCATACACAATGGCGTTGGACTTAACGAATTTAGCTACCCGCCAAGCAAAAGCAAGGTCACGAAGTTCCTGCTCGCTGGGCGCGCGCTGACTGACCACGGTCAACTCGTCGCGGGTGACCATTCCGTCGTCACGCTCTTGCACCAGCAAGCCACCGTTGACGCGCTTAAAGTCTAGTACAGGCTGTTGCTCGCCGGGCCAGTGAGCGCTGACGTCCAGTAAGCGTACGTTTTGCTTATTAGCTACGATCGTGGCGGCTTCATCACTGACGCCCGGGGCAATAATCACCTCGACAAACTGGCGGTCAATAATCGCCTGGGCGGTTTCGGCGTCCAGCGGTGTATTGAAGGCGATAATGCCGCCAAACGCGCTGGTAGGGTCGGTGGCAAAGGCTTTGTCGTAAGCTGCTAAGGCGGTTGCACCCATGGCGACGCCGCAAGGGTTGGCGTGCTTAACAATCACGCAGGCCGTCTCGCTAAAGGCTTTTACGCATTCAAATGCAGCGTCGGTATCGGCGACGTTGTTATACGAGAGGGGTTTGCCCTGGAGCATTTTTGCCGTGGCAACGCTGGGTTCGCTTGCCTGGGGGTCAACGTAGAAGGCTGCCTGCTGATGAGGGTTTTCGCCGTAACGCATGTCCTGCTTTTTAGCGAGCTGCAGGTTAAAGGTGCGCGGGAACACCTGATCGGCCGTATTGACTTTGCGACCAAGGTAGTCAGCAATCGCGCCGTCATAACCGGCGGTGTGCTCAAAGGCTTTAACCGCTAAATCAAAGCGCGTAGCGCTACTGACCTGACCATCTTGGGCGGCCAGCTCGCCTAATACTCGCGCGTAGTCACTGCTATTGACGACGATCGTGGTGTAGGCGTGATTTTTGGCGCAGGCGCGAACCATGGTGGGGCCGCCAATATCAATATTCTCAATAGCATCTTCAAGCGTGCAATCGGGCTTGGCTACCGTGGCGGCAAAGGGGTAGAGATTGACCACTACCATGTCGATCGGAGTGATATCGTTCTCAGCCATGACCGCATCATCCTGGCCGCGACGAGCCAAGATGCCGCCGTGAATTTTCGGGTGTAACGTTTTAACGCGGCCATCCATAATTTCGGGGAAGCCAGTGTGCTCAGACACTTCTTTCACGGCAATAGCATTTTCTTGCAGTAGACGGAAGGTGCCTCCAGTGGAGAGGAGTTCAACACCGTGCTCAGTGAGACCCCGAGCAAATTCCACAATGCCGGTTTTATCAGAAACGCTCAGCAGGGCGCGGCGGACGGGGGTAGCGTTGCTGTCAGTCAGGGAAGGGTTATCAGCCATGAGAGGGGTATCAGCCATTAGAGTGCTCGTGTGCAGAGTCGAGAATTAAAAACAACAACGCCCCAGGTTATGGGGCGTCACCTTCGATAAGTCCATATAGCTTGAGTTTTTTGCGCAGGGTGCCACGGTTTAGCCCTAGCGCATCAGCGGCACGGGTCTGATTGCCGTCGGTGTGCTCCAAGACGCAGGCAAGTAAAGGCGCCTCAACTTCGGCCATCACCATGGCGTACAGATCGGTAGCCTGGCTGCCATCTAAATGCTCAAAGTAGCGTCGCATGGCCGTTTCCACTGCCTCCCGAAGCGGCTGCGGCGGTGAGTTGGCTGCAGGATCCGCTAGCGTGCCCGCTAAATGGGAGTAGCTATCGCTGGAGCCGACATCACTGGAATAGCTATCGCTTGAATAGGTGTCGCTAGAGAGAAGATCGCGTTCGGTCATGCAGCATGGCTTCCTTTGGCTAGCAAACGCGAGGCGGCGCCGGGGGCCATCGCGTCGTTGATCCAATCAAATTGCGTTTCAGGTGACGCTAACGCATTGAACTGCTGTTTAAGCGCGCGCTGTTGAGGCGGCGTAAAGCGTTGGTCATCGCTGAGGTACCAGCCGACATGTTTGCGCGCGATACGTACACCCATGGTGGCGCCATAAAACTCATGCAGCGCTTCAACGTGCCCGTGGAGCACTTGGTGACGCTCCGAAAGACCTGGCAGTGCCATCCGCTCTCCATGCTGGAGGTAGTGGCTGATCTGTTGAAATATCCATGGGTTGCCCTGCGCAGCACGGCCTACCATCACGGCATCAGCGCCGGTATAAGCGAGTACCTCGGCGGCTTTTTCCGGACTTGTTATGTCGCCGTTGGCAATCACCGGGATCGATAGGTGAGACTTAATCTCGGCAATTGTGTCGTACTCTGCTTGTCCAGTATAGCGCTGCTGGCGATGACGGCCATGTATCGCTAACGATTGAATGCCGGCTGACTCGGCGAGCCGGGCAATGCGCAGGGCGTTGTTGGATTCGGCACACCAGCCCGTGCGGATTTTCAGCGTCACGGGTATATCAACTGCTGCCACTACTGCATCGAGAATTTCGGCCACCAAGGCTTCATCTCGAAGGAGCGCCGACCCTGCCGCCTTGTTACATACTTTTTTAGCCGGGCAGCCCATATTGATGTCGATAATCTGGGCGCCCAACTCGGCATTCAAGCGCGCCGCCTGGGCGAGCATTTCAGCGTCGCCTCCGGCAATTTGCACCACTCGCGGGTCAGGTTCGCCGCGGTGATCCATGCGCAGCTGCGATTTGCGAGTATGCCACAAACTAGGGTCTGAAGTGACCATTTCGCCTACTACCCAGCCAGCCCCAAGCCGCCGGCATAGCTGGCGAAAAGGCCGGTCAGTGACGCCAGCCATGGGCGCAAGCATTACTCGATTAGGTAATACAAACGGGCCAATGCTGGCAGGTAGTGTGGTTAACGGCATGGCGTCAGACTTTGTTGGTTTTAAGCTATGAGTGCAGGGCTTACGGCGAGTAGGCGTTTCAAGGAGGCGTATGATACGCCTACTCGGTGGTGGGGTGAAGGCCAATTGCCGCTTTAACGCGGACGCAAGCCACTAAGCCGCACCCAGCCTTCGCGAATCACCGGTTCATCCATAGCAATGCCTTGCACTACATAGGCCTCGTAAACTTCATCGGCCTGGTTTGCCAATACCCCCGATAGAGCAATGCGCCCGCCTGGCGCCACGTGTCCGGCAATCATTGGCGCTAGTTCGACCAGCGGCCCCGCTAAAATATTGGCCGTTACGATAGGGTAGTGACCGCCGTCGCTTAACTGTTCAGGGTAGTAGAGGTTTAAGTCCGACTCGGCAATACCATTCCGTTCGGCGTTGTCTCTGCTGGCCTGCAACGCCTGGGGATCAATGTCAGTGGCGTCGGCGTGGAGAGCACCCAGCTTGAGCGCGGCGATAGCGAGAATGCCAGAACCGCAGCCCACATCAAGTACGGTTTGCTGGGCTAAGTGGCCAGCCACGGCGAGCTCGTCCAGCCACTCCAGACACAGCGCTGTGGTTGGGTGCGTACCGGTACCAAAGGCGAGGCCCGGGTCGAGTATCAGGTTAACGGCGTCCGCCTCGGGTGGTTCGTGCCAGCTGGGTACAATCCAGAGGCGTTGACCCATGCGCAGCGGCGTGAAGTCATCCATCCACTCGCGCTCCCAATCCCGGTCAGCGAGTAGCTCATACTCAATGGTCGGGCAGGGCTCACCAGGCATCTGCTCTGACCAGGCGGCCTCGATACGCTCCAGCATGCTCTCGACACCCTCCAGGTCATCGTATAAGCCGGTAAGGATGGTATCTTCCCACAGCGGTGTGGTGCCACGCTCTGGCTCAAATACTGGATCATCGTGGGCATCCTGAAGACCAATAGCCGTTGCGCCTTCGTCAAGCAGTAGTTCTTCTAGGAGCTCTGCCTGTTCGGGGGCGATGTGGGCTTTGAGTTGAAGCCAGGGCATGGAGGTTCTCCGCAAGGCGTAAAGATAAATACAGTACAGACACATAGAGTAAAGACAAGGACGGGGTGGACATGGCCACCCCGTTGGGTATCACACAGTGCGCTGGAAAGCGCTTGGCTGCCGCATTAGCTGCCGAGTTTCTTTTCCAGGTAGTGAATGTTGACACCGCCTTGACGGAAGTAGCTGTCGCGAACCAAATCCTTTTGCAAGTCGATATTGGTTTTAATACCTTCCACCAGTAGCTCGTCGAGGGCGTTACGCATCCGTGTAAGAGCTATTTCACGATCCGCGCCCCAGGTGATCAGCTTGCCGATCAGAGAATCATAGTGCGGTGGCACGGTGTAGCCGGTATAGAGATGGGAATCCATCCGCACACCGAGGCCACCCGGTGCGTGAAACAGCGTTACCTTGCCGGGAGACGGCATAAAGGTACGCGAGTCTTCGGCGTTAATTCGGCACTCGAAGGAGTGGCCGTTGAGCTGCACATCTTCCTGGCGAATCGACAGCGGCAGGCCTGAGGCAATACGCAGCTGCTCTTTGACGATATCTACGCCAGTGACCATTTCGGTGACCGGGTGCTCAACCTGAACGCGGGTATTCATCTCGATGAAGAAGTATTCGCCGTCTTCATACAAGAATTCAAAGGTGCCCGCACCACGGTAATTGATCTTAATACATGCCTGGCGGCACGCTTCAAGTACTTGAGCACGGGCGTCTGGGTCAAGGCCTGGCGCCGGGGCTTCTTCAAGTACTTTCTGGTGACGACGTTGAAGCGAGCAGTCACGGTCATAGAGATGGATCGCGTTACCCTGGCCGTCGGCGAGCACCTGTACTTCCACGTGGCGCGGCTTCTCAAGGAATTTTTCCATATAGACCGTGCCGTCACCGAAGGCGGCGTGGGCTTCAGTGCGAGTAACGGTAATCGCTGAAAGCAGATGGCCTTCAGTGTGCACCACGCGCATGCCGCGACCGCCGCCGCCAGAGGCCGCCTTAATGATCACCGGGTAGCCAATGCGACGTGCCGTGGCGAGATTAGTAGCGTCATCATCACCCAGGGGGCCGTCTGAGCCTGGCACCGTGGGAACGCCCGCTTCCTTCATCGACTGGATGGCGCTGACTTTGTCGCCCATCAGACGAATCGTATCGGCGCGGGGGCCAATAAAGGTAAAGCCAGAGCGCTCAACCTGTTCAGCAAAGTTGGCGTTTTCAGACAAAAAGCCGTAGCCGGGGTGAATAGCGGTCGAGTCGGTGACTTCGGCCGCACTGATCAAGGCCGGAATGTTTAAGTAAGACTGCGCTGACGATGCCGGGCCAATACACACGGCTTCATCCGCCAGGCGAACGTGCATGAGTTCACGATCAGCTTTGGAGTGTACCGCTACGGTTTTGATGCCGAGTTCCTTACAGGCCCGTAGGATACGGAGGGCAATCTCGCCGCGGTTGGCGATTAGTACCTTGTCCAGCATGGGAGAGTCCACCCGTGTTGAAAATGAAAGATTAAGCGATAACGATCATAGGTTGATCGAATTCTACAGGCTCGCCATCTTCCACCAGGATGGCTTCCACTACACCGTCGCGGTCAGCTTCAATCTGGTTCATCATTTTCATGGCTTCAATGATGCATACAGTGTCACCTTGTTTGACGCTATCACCGACTTCCACAAACGATTTGGCGCCCGGTGCTGGGCTGCGGTAGAAAGTGCCTACCATGGGAGAGTTGACTGCCTCGCCACGGTAGCTTGTGCCCTGAGGCTCTGCTTCAGCAGCCGGTGCTGACGCTTGAGCGCCCGCTGCGGGGGCGGCAGGCGCATAGCCAGGCTGCTGCGCATATTGCGGCATCGGCTGTGGCTGCCACGAAGCGCCATTAGGATGACGGCTGATGCGTACTGACTCTTCACCTTCCTGAATTTCAATCTCGCTAATATTGGATTCTTCGAGTAGCTCAATCAGTTTCTTAACTTTGCGGATATCCATGGCATAGCCCCATCAATGTCATAAAGGTAGTCACAAAGTGCTCGAGCATAAGTGCAGGAAGCTCTTTATGGCGCGTACGTTGCGCAGTAAACCAAATTTAAAAATGAAGAGAACGCTGCATGTTAGCGAACGTTACCCCGTTCTCACCGTTAAAAAAGCAGTTTTTTAGCTAATATGGGAGCGGAGTTTGCCGAAAAAGTGCCAGGATGTCCAGCAACTGCCTACGCCAACGTCCAAGCCACCATGTCGTTAAGAATTAAACAACTGTTTGACGATGTTCGCGTCAGAAAACAGCTTTAATGCCTCAATGAGTAGCCAGCGTAGGGTTTGAGCTTAGCTATTTGCTAGCCACTGGCTAACTGACTCCAGATGTTCGCGCAACTGATCTGCGGTCACTTCGCCTTGAATGCGTGCATCGCGAATCTCCTCACCCTGGCTGAAAAAGAGCAGGCTGGGTGGGCCGAAAAGATTATATTGGTTGAGCAACTCACGACTTTGAGAGTCCGTGCGGGTGACGTCGGCGGCGATCAAGGTGTAATCATTAAGCGCTGCGACGACCTGCGGGTCGGGGTAAACATTCCGCTCCAGCAGCTTGCACGAAATACACCAGTCGGCGGTAAAGTGGACAAAGACGGGCTGGTTGGCGTCTTCAGCTTGTGCAATAGCCGCTTCAAGCTCAGTCAAGCTGTTGACCTCGATGAAGTCGAGTGCTTCTGCCTGAGGTTCGCCGGAAATGCTGGAGGTTGCCGCCAGGGGACGCAAGGGGTTACTGCCCCCCTGAGCGGCGCCAATCACCAACACTATCCCCCAAGCTAGCAGCATAAGCCCCAGCGTTTGGCGTGCCCGCGGCCACCCCTGCGGCTGATTGAAATTCAGCGCCCCAAGTGCCAGTGCCGTGCCGATCGCAAGGGCTGCCCATAGCAGCAGCGCAATAGGCGCGGACACTAAACGCTCGACCATCCAAATCGCTACGCCCAACAGTAAAAGGCCAAAGGCAATTTTTACGCCGTTCATCCAGGCGCCGGAACGGGGCAGCAGCGTGGCGCCAAAGGTACCGACCAAAAGCAGTGGCACGCCCATGCCCATGCCCAGCGCAAACAGCACCGCGCCGCCCATCGCGGCATCCCCTGTTGAAGAGATAAACACCAGCGCACCGGCCAAAGGCGCTGTTACACAGGGCGATACCACCAATACCGAGAGGGCACCAGCCAGCGCTAGGCCGGCCGGGCCACTGCGCTGAGCGCGTGCCTGCCAAGCGTCAACACGGTTGGCTAAACGAGGTGACAGATTGAGGTTAAATGCCCCAAACATGGCCAGGGCAAAGAGCGTGAAGAGCACTGCAAAGATGATCAATACCGGTGCTGACTGCAGTCGCGCCTGAAGATTAAGCCCGGCGCCAAACAGTCCCATTAACACCCCGACCAGGGCGTAGGTCAGCGCCATGCCGAGCACATAGCTTAACGAAAGGGCAAAGGCGCGGGAGCGTGTGGGGTTCTGGCCAACCACGATCGATGACAAGATTGGAATCATCGGCAGCACGCAGGGGGTAAAGGTAAGCCCCAGGCCGGCAATAAAAAACAGCCCCAGCGCCAGTGGTAGGCTAGCATCGCTAATCAAAGTGCTAAAGCGGCTATCTTCGCTTTTTGGGGCGGCGAAACCATTCTGTTCAGAGGTGTTAGCGGCTGAAGTGTTGGCTGCTGGACTGGATGCCGTACTATCGGCTTGCCAATCGGAAAACTGGCTGGGGGGTTGGGTTTCGCTGGCCTCTAGGGTTGTTTGCTCTGGAGGGTAGCAGAGCCCGGCATCTGCGCAGCCTTGAAAGGTCAGTGCAATATTGAGCGGGCCTGAGTAGGGTGCTTCCAGCGGTACTTCAAACACTACCTGATCGCGGAACACATACACATCCCCCATAAACTCATCGTTGGTAAAGATGCCTTGGGGGATAATGGGGTCGCCGAGACTGACATCCTCCGTTTGGCTGACTACCGCGAACTGGTGGCGATATAGGTAGTACTCATCTGCGATATCCATGCCGATATAGAGCGTATCGCCATCATGCCAAGCAGTCGGCTGAAAGGCTTCCATAACCGGCAAAAATTCGTCTTGGTTGCTAGACGATGAAAACCATTGGGCGTTTGCACTTAGCGGTAGCAAGCCAAGAAAGAAAATCAATAATGTAAACAGGCCCAGGCGTTTAAGAGATAACACGGTGCGTCCTTAATCAATGGCAGCGCAAAGTAAAGCGAACAGCATACCGCATCCTTAAAACCCAGCGGTATACGCTGCGGTGACGTGACGCGCCCATACCACACCCTCTACGCCTAAAAGCCTTAGACCACACCAATGAGGGTGAGGGGTATGTTCGAAAAAACGTTTGCCGACCTCCGCATATGGATCAAGGTTGATCCGTGGGCCTGACGACGATCTCGTTGATCGCCACTCGACGAGGGTTGGTCACGATGAAGGCAGCGGCATCGGCGATATCTTCCGCATGCAGGCGCTCCACCTCGCCGAACATGCTGGTGAAACCTTCCCACTGTCCGTCTTTCTGCTCGAAGAGCTCGGTCGCGGTCGCACCGGGTTCGATCACCGAAAAGCGTAGCGATTGCTTGGTGAATTCCTGCCGCCAAGCTTCGGTGGCGGCCGTGACGGCAAACTTGGTGGCGTTGTAGATGGCGACTTGGGGAGCGGCGATGCGCCCGGCAACCGAAGAGATATTGACGACATCTGCCACTGCACGTGGACTGGATGTCACTGCCTGAAGAAGATGCGGCAGGGCCTGTTTGGTGAGGTACATCAACCCCCGCAGGTTGACGTCCACCATGCGATCCCACTCTTCAAGTGGCGATTCCACGGAGGGGCCATTGAGCATCAGCCCAGCCGCGTTGACCAAGGTATCCAGGCGGCCGAAGCGTTCGATTACCTGATCAACCACATGCTCGGCTTCGTGGCTATCTGTGATGTCGGCAGCGATCACCAACGCGGTGCCGCCAGCGGCGGCGATCCTGTTGGCAAGCGACTCGAGCCTATCCTGACGTCTGGCCACCAGCGCAACGTTGGCTCCCAGATCGGCCAGTCGAATAGCCGTCGCCTGCCCGATACCGCTGGACGCGCCGGTGATGAGGGCAACGGTTCCGTTAAGCTTCTCGGCGTTTTTCATGGAGTTCCTCCGTTTGAGTCGACATGGACCCCGGACACTCGATACCGCTGTCCGTGTCTGCGTATTTAATTCAAGGGACGATCCAAAGGTTAGGGGTACCGAGAGGGAACTCGTGACGCTGATTCTTCCCATTCATTGCCTATTTCTCTTGATCCCTGGGAAAAGCGGAAATCTGGCCGTTCATCGATCTAGAATGGAATATGCTCAAAAAGACAGGAGAGAACAGTGATCATCGAACTCGGGATAGACGACCAGGCACGGCGGGAGGAAACGGCAGCCATCCGTGATGAGATGGCGGGGCAGATTTCAAGCTTTGTCGGCAATCAGATGGAGCGTGAAACCCGTTTGCCGGGCCTGAGTTTTTGCAAGGTGACGACGCCACAGCCACCAACGCCCTATCTGTATGAGCCCAGCCTCGCCATCATCATTCGCGGAAAGAAGCGCGTCGTACTGGGAAACACGACGTATATCTATGATGCGTCACGATTTTTGCTGACGGCAGTGAATCTGCCTACGATTACCGAAGTCACTGATGCATCGCCCGAGCGGCCCTATCTCTCTTTACTGATGAAGATTGATTTGCAGATGGCTCGCCAGTTGATTGCGGATGTCGAGACGCTTGGCCCGAAAGCAGAGACACAGCGCAAAGCCATGGCGACCGGCCCCGCGACCGTCGACTTGATGGACGCGACGAGCCGGATGGTCCGGCTACTCGACCAGCCACACGACATGCTCCACTTGGGTCGTCTTGTGCAGCGAGAGCTTCTTTATCGGGTACTGACCAGTTCTGCCGGCGGGCGTTTTCGTGACACCGTCATGGTGGGAACACAAAGCCAGCGTGTCGCCAAGGCCGTTGCCTGGTTGCGTGACCACTATACGCAGCCGCTGAAAATTGAAGCCCTGGCGGAATTGGCCAACATGGGAGTGTCTACGCTTCACCACCATTTCCGTAAATTGACCTCAATGAGCCCACTTCAGTACCAGAAACACCTACGTCTTTATGAGGCGAGAAGGCTGCTGATCGCGGAAAATATCGATGCTGCAACGGCGGGTATACGGGTTGGCTACGAGAGCATTAGTCAATTCAACCGGGAATACCGAAGGATGTTCGGTGCCCCACCGATTCGCGACGTCGCGCCATTGCGGTCAATCTGACGACTGTCTCGAGTAGGGCCAGGACGAGAAACTGAGCTATTCGTCACCTTGGTGGAGGAGGGCGAGCAGCTTCGCTAGTGGGCGCACATAGCCTCCCCCTGATGGCTGATGTCGATAGCTGGGCTCGCCCATCATAGCGCAGCAGGTCGATCACGGCGCGCATGGCCGGACGCATCTGGCGACGTCCCGGGTAGTACAGAAAACTGCCGGTATGGCGCATGGCATGACTGAGCGCGGAGCTTGAAATGCCCAGTCTATTGCCCGCCCGGGTAAAGCTCCGCTCCCCGGCGATCATCGCAAACGCCATCAGGTCCGCAAAATCTGCTCGTTTCATTGCTGAGTCTCACTCACAAGCTCGTCAATCAAACAGCATCTTATCAATTAATTGAGGTGTTCCTATAGTTGCTTGAGTGCCCGGCAACGTATGTGAGGTAGCTGCCCGAGCCACATCTCGAATGATCTGATCAGGAGCGAAAGCCATGAAACGTTGGGTTCTGAAGAGCGGAGCGACCACCCTGGAGGGTCTGATCCTTGGAGATGCCGTGAAGCCGGAACCGGGCCCAGGTGAAGTCCGTGTGCGTATTCGGGCGGTGTCGTTGAACTACCGCGAACAACTGATTCTGGGCAATGCTGGTGGCAACTGGCGCATAGACCGCGACTTGATCCCGGTCGCCGATGGCGCCGGCGATATCGATGCGATTGGAGAAGGCGTGGAGCAGTGGACTCCGGGCGACAAGGTCATCACGGTCTATCTGCGCGACTTCATCCACTGGCCACCCCATGCGGGTATCGGCCTGGGCTTGGTGGGCCTGTTCAACTTCGGTGACGTGATCGAGCCCGGTTTGTTTCTCGCCAAGGGCGTCAGCGTTCGCGGCATCCCGGTCGGCTCGCGTGACGGCCTGGAGGAGGTGGTCGACTTCGTTGACAAGCATCAGATCAAGCCGGTGATCGACCGGGTTGTCCCGTTCGGCGACGCGAAGCAGGCCTACCAGGCCCAGAGTGCCCCGGACCTTTTGGGCAAGATCGTCATCGAGATCGCCTAAATCAGCGGCGGGAGCTATCGCTGGCACGACTATTCTTGGCTTTGTCTCCCCAAAAGTTCAGCGGTTTTAGTGGGGAGCCAAGAGAATTGAGCAATGATCGGGAAGGATCGGAGTGCAACGTATAGTAAAGACTTCTTTAGATTTGATTAGAGGAGCGCTGCCCCCCCGCTCGGTGCTCCGTTTTCACATACACACAAAAGCGAATAGGGTCTCCCCTTGCTTCGAAGGGGGCCGCCTATATGCGAGCAAACAATCTCGACGCTTGCCCTCAACAACGGAGGAAGTCGTTATGAATATTGAATCCGAAATTGACCGCGTTTTCACATTACAGCAAGCCCATCAATGGCATCTAAGGACGTCGACGGCAGAACAACGAAAGGATCGTCTCCGACGCTTCAGGGAAGTATTGGTTAAATATGAGACTGAAATCCGTGATGCGCTTACATCTGATTTGGGACGCCCTGCCGAAGAGCCGGTGACGTTCGAGCTGGCCGTCACACTGGCGGATATCGATGAAGCCATCGAGCATCTTGACGACTGGATGAAGCCCGTACCTGTCCAGACCTCTGCGCCCGGGGGGCAAGCGTATATGGTCTATGAACCGCGGGGCGTCGTTCTCGTCTTCGGTTCATGGAATTTCCCGATAAGCCTGCTCCTTACCCCCATGGTGCCGATGATCGCCGCAGGCAACTGCATCATCGCCAAACCAAATGAACTCACACCCGCATCGAGCGCCGTAGCAGCCAAAATCATTCGCGAGGCTTTTGACGAGCGTGAGGTCGCAGTGTTTGAAGGCGGTGTCGATGTTGCCAACGCGCTGCTGGAACGCCCCTTCGATCACATTTTCCTTACCGGAAGCCCAGCAGTTGGCAAGATTGTGATGGCTGCAGCGGCCAAGCATTTGGCCTCGGTGACATTAGAGCTCGGTGGCAAATGCCCTGCCATTCTGGACGACAGCGCCAACTTCGACACCGCCGTTTCCGAGATCGGCATGGGGCGAATGACGAATAATGGCCAAACCTGTCTATGCGTCGATTATGTCGCATTGCCCGAATTACTACGCGATCGGTTCGTCGAGGCGCTCGGAAACCAATGGCGAGACAGCTTTTATGATGGCGAGACGTTCATGGCGGATCGCAATTCCCGCATGGTCAACTCGCGCAACTTCTCACGTGTAAAAGGATATATTGATGACGCCGTTGCACGTGGCGCCAGGGTGGCTTTTGGCGGAAACTGCGATGAAGAGAACCTGACGATAGAGCCGACCATACTGCTTGATACGCCGCTTGATGCATTGGTCATGCAGGAGGAGATATTTGGCCCCGTTCTCCCAATTGTCACTTATCGCGATGTCTCAGAGATCTATTCCTTTATTCGTAAAAGTGGCAAACCACTGGGTATGAACATTTTTTCAGAGCGGCACGAGTTTGTTGAAGACGTACTCCGCAATACCTCGTCCGGGGGCGTATCAGTTAACGGATGGGCTAGAAACTGGCCTGAGAGCCATCTACCGTTTGGTGGGGTCAACACTAGTGGAACAGGTCGTTATCACAGCATTCATGGATTCCGCGAGCTTTCTCATGAACGTGCAGTGTTCGAAGTAATCTGATCATACGGGCTTGCCTTAGGCCGGGCCTCAACCGAGCCTAATTGGTGCTTGCCCTTGAGCACTCTGAGAGGGCAGGCACTGTTTTAGGCCTATAGATAATCTGCCAGGTGAGGCCGCAACTGATCCCGAGAGTGAACTGCACCCCAAAAGTTGGACATTAATCCAACGATTGGGGTGTTTTTATGGCGAAATACAATGAAGAGTTCAAGCTGTCAGTAGTAAATTGCTACGCAGATGGACAAATCTTGAGTCAGTTCACGGAGAGACGGCTTTATCACATGACGGTGAAGAACATTGCCGAAACGCTACTATTACGCTTTCTGGTAAGCAATTACGGATTTTTCAATTGCTTTGCGCGCAGCGTCAGCACCTTCCCATGACTCAACCTTTACCCATTTGCCTTTTTCGAGATCTTTGTAGTTCTCGAAGAAGTGAGCAATTTGCTGGCGCAGTAGCTCGGGTAGGTCGGTAACTTCATGAATATCGTCATAGAGCGAGCTTAGCTTGGCGTGAGGTACGCAAATCAATTTAGCGTCTTCACCAGCTTCGTCGGTCATATTCAAAATACCTACCGGACGCGCGCGAATAATGCTGCCAGGTTGAACCGGGTGAGGGGTAACCACCAAGGCGTCCAGCGCATCGCCATCGTCGGCGAGGGTATGGGGGATAAAGCCGTAATTGGCGGGATAGAACATGGGAGTGGCCATAAAGCGGTCAACGAGTAGCGCGCCCATGTCCTTATCAATTTCATATTTGATCGGGTCGTGGTTGGCTGGAATTTCGATCACCACGTAAACGTCGTTGGGGAGATCCTTTCCAGCAGGGATATTATCGAAGTTCATCGTTGATTCCTTGGTAGTGCTGTGGCTAGAGTCGTGCCGTGGTTAGGCAAACGTGTCAGAGTCGTTTATGGCGAGGAATTATACGAACATGACTGCACGATTACCAATGCGACATAGGTGGGCCGCTAGTGATAATTAATTAGCCCTGCAAATGGGACGAATACGATAGAGACGTTTGGTGGGCATCGTTTCTGTTCCGCTGCGTGTATCATAGCGCTATTGGTTGACAGTGATGTCCCTCGATCGAGTCGGCAACCTAGGAGGATGACTTGTCGCACGCCCAGTTGCTCATTAGTTATGGTCAAGCGTTTGTCGCGCCCGATCGGCGCCTGCATCGCAGTTCAATGTCGGTTCGCTTTCCTGAAGCGCCGCTGCTTCGCGCCAAAGGTGGCTGTGCGGTGATCAGCGACTCCATTTCACGCAATACCATGGCCAAGCAGGCCGGTGATATCAGCGTACGCGGCTTTCTGGCCGACTACTTCTCCACTCCCGATCACTGGGATGTAAAAACTTCTGCCACGCGCGTACTACGTGCGCTCAACAGTTGGTGCTACAGCCAAAGCCAGCATGTGAAAGAGGGCAGTTTTGTTTCATCCATGTCGGCGATGGTGTTTCGTGGCCGTGAAGCCCACCTTTTCCACATGGGCGATACGCTGGTCTTTCGCTTACGGGGTGCCGAGTTTGAACAGCTAAGCCGCGACCATGTGACCGATTTAGGCGGCTATCGTTACCCTTCACGAGCGCTGGGTATGGACGGCAGTGTCGATATCGATTACACCCACATTGCGCTGAAGCAGGGCGATCTGTTCCTGTTTACTACCCAGGGCGTGCGCGGCACGCTGCTACCTTCCGACTATGTGCGCTTGATTCGCCAAGATGCCAGTGATCTGGATGCCGCCTGCGAGCGACTAGCTGATGAGGCGAAGCAGCGCGCCCAAGAGCGCGGCTATGGCGGTGACCAATTCTGCTTCCAGCTGGTACGTATCGATGAATTACCCGATGAGGTCACCGAGCACCCGGGGCAGCTCTACGGCGATCTACCAATTCCCCCTGAGCTGGCGCCGGGGGAGCGTTTAGATGGCTTGGAGATTCTCGCCGTGCTATCGCGAACGGCGCAGTCGCGGGTGTACCGTGTCCGTGATGTGCATAGCGAACGGGAAATGGTCATGAAAGCGCCCAGCCCTGAGCTCTCGTTGCGCAATGCCTATCTTGAGCACTTCCTGCTCCAGCAGTGGGTAGTGGAGCGGGTTAACTCGCCCTTTGTGGTTAAGGTGATGGAGCCATCTCGGCCACGACGCTACCTCTATTATCTGATGCAGCATATTGAAGGCGAGACGCTGCGGCAGTGGGCAGAGCGCCATCCTCAAGCCAGTCTGACCCAGCGGCTGGACATTGCCAATCAGCTGGGTAAAGCAGTGCAAGCACTGCATCATCGGGAAATTATTCATCAGCAGATCAATCCCGATAATATTTTGATCGACCCTCATGGCAAGCTCGTGCTCACCGATTTTAGTGCCTGCCATATGCGTGATGGGGAAGGGCATCGCCACTCAGGTGAGTTACTCAGGCAGATTGGCTTTAACGAACACAGCGCACCTGAGTATGCCTTGGGCGACAGCATTGGTCGGCGTAGTGATCAGTACTCGCTAGCCTCCACTACATACTGGCTTTTGACCGGTGCATTACCTTATACACTGACACCCAACAGACTGCGCAGCCATACCGACCTCGAAGAGTTGACCTATCGCAGCGCGCGAACCACCAACCCCGAGATCTCCCAAGAATTAGACGATGCGCTACGCCGCGCCTTGGATCCACAAAGGGCGTTGCGGTTTAGGCGTATGTCCGAGTTTTTGCATGCGCTTAGAGTGCCACTCGGGCGGCTGCCCAATCGAGAAGAGAGCCGCCAGGAGCCGCGGCGTTTCTGGCAGGGTGTGGCGGGAATTCTGTTATTGCTGCTAGTACTTTCCTGGTTGTTACGCTAACCCCAAGCGGCGAAATGCACATAAAAAGGGGCGATGAATCACTTCATCGCCCCGTTTTTTTATTGCCGCTATTTTTAGCCTTGCTGGGTTAGCTGTTTACAGCGTAAAAATGGGCAACTTGCGTTCTGCTTTGGCCAGTTTCAGTTTGGCGACTTTGGGTAGGCCATTCTCGAACGGTGGGAAGTCCTCGCCCTGAATCAGCGGTGAGAGATAGTCCCGGCAGGTCTGGGTAATGGCAAAACCGTTTTCGCTGATAAAGTCCCGGGGCATAAACTTCTCTTGGTTGGCCACCTGTGAGAGCGGGGCAGAGATCACATCCCACTGGTAGGGCGCCTGAGAGAGGCGGCGAATGGCGGGCATCATGGCGTTTTTACCCGCCAGCGCCAAGGTTACCGCTTCGCGACCCACCGCATAGGCTTGTTCAACGTCGGTTTTAGACGCCAAGTGACGTGCCGCGCGCTGCAGATAGTCGGCCACTGCCCAGTGATACTTGTAGCCCAAATCCTGCTTGATCATACCGGCAAGTGTTGGTGCCACGCCGCCAAGCTGGCGGTGGCCGAACGCATCGGTGTTACCTGCATCGGCCAGGAAAGTGCCATCTTCGTAGCGAGCGCCTTCAGAGACCACAATAACGCAGTAGCCATACTGTTTAACGCTCTCTTCAACCCGCGCCATGGCCGCTTTACGGTTAAAGGGGATTTCCGGGAAGATAATCATATGCGGCGGCTCGCCTTCGGCTTCGCCTGCTAAACCACCTGCAGCGGCAATCCAGCCCGCGTGGCGGCCCATCACTTCGAGCACAAATACCTTGGTGGAGGTAGCGCACATGGAGGCGATATCCAGCGATGCCTCCAGCGTTGAGGTGGCAATATACTTCGCTACGCTGCCAAAGCCCGGGCTGTTATCGGTAATCGGCAGATCGTTATCGACGGTTTTAGGCACGTGGATAGCGGTCAGCGGATAGCCCAGCTTCTCGGAAAGTTGAGAGACCTTTAAGCAGGTGTCGGCGCTGTCGCCGCCACCGTTATAGAAAAAGTAGCGAATATCATGGGCTTTGAAGACCTCGATCAATCGCTCGTACTGGGCGCGGTGGGTGTCGATGTCTTTTAGCTTATAGCGGCAGGATCCAAACGCGCCGCCCGGCGTATAGCGCAGGGCAGCAATCGATTCATCACTCTCTTGGGTAACGTCGATAAGATCTTCCGTTAAGGCTCCGATAATGCCGTTATGACCGGCGTAAACCTTGCCTATTTGGTCGGGTGCTTGGCGGCAAGCTTCGATAACGCCGCAGGCGCTGGCGTTGATCACGGCGGTGACGCCACCGGACTGGGCGTAAAAGGCATTATGCTGGGCCATGGAAACGTCTCATCTCCTAAAAACGGATAGTTTTAATCGATATATTTATCACCGCCAAATACCCGCTACCCGGCATTGTCGGTGCTAAACCAGATTGCTGTAATGGGCGAAGTTTAGCGTAAAGCCTGGTTTTCTGCATCAGCGGGTACGCTGTTGACGGCGAGGTGTTAATCCGTACCGTCCATCTCTTGCTCGCGCTGGGCAAGTTGCCAGCCACCCAGGTCTTTATAGCGATTAACCATTGCGCAAAACAGTTCGGCAGTGCGCTCGGTGTCATAACGAGCGGAGTGAGCGGCTTTGTTGTCAAACTCGATGCCCGCGGCACGACAGGCTCGCGCAAGTACCGTTTGACCATAGACCAGGCCTGCAAGGGTGGCGGTATCAAAGCTTGAGAAGGGGTGAAAAGGATTGCGCTTAATGCCGCAGCGATTGACCGCCGCGTTCAAGAAGCCCTGGTCGAACGCCGCATTATGGCCGACTAAAATAGCGCGCGTGCAGTCGTGGGCTTTGATCGATTTACGAATCGGACGGAAAATTTCGCCCAGTGCTTCAGACTCGCTCAGCGCCACCTGGCGACGCAGGGGGTCGTCCAGGTTGATACCGGTAAAATCGAGCGCGGACTGCTCTACATTCGCTCCTTCATAGGGCTGAATGTGGTAGGCGTAGGTGGCATCAGGAAGCAGGTTGCCCTCCGGATCCATGGTCAGCGTGACGGCGGCTATCTCGAGTACAGCGTCGCCTTGGGCATTAAATCCCCCGGTTTCTAAATCAACGACCACAGGCAGGTAACTGCGAAAACGTTGGGCCATTAATTCGCGGGCAATTGCCTCGCTCATGCAGCTCTCCTTATCTTCAAGCGAGTAATAGTCTTCAAGCGAGTCATCAGTCAACATCAGCGGCAAACCGCCGCTTTGAATGGGGTGATTCTAGCAGCTTTAGCCCCCAGGCGTCGTTGACGGTATTCGCTGGGCATTGAGAACGCTATACTCAACGCCAGTCTCAACGGTTTACTCCAACGAGCTATCAAATACGAGCTATCACATTCGCCAGACACTAGAGGCAAGTGTAGTTTTTACTCATGAATATCTTATGGTCAACGAGGAGCAAAGAATGTCCGATGTCAAAAAGGTTGTGCTGGCATATTCAGGCGGCCTGGACACATCCGTTATCGTTAAGTGGTTGCAAGAAACCTACAACTGCGAGGTAGTGACCTTTACTGCCGACATCGGTCAGGGCGAAGAAGTCGAACCGGCGCGAACTAAAGCGCAAGCGCTTGGCGTGAAAGAGATTTACATCGAAGACTTGCGTGAAGAGTTCGTGCGTGACTACGTCTACCCGATGTTCCGCGCCAATACTATCTATGAAGGCGAGTACCTGCTGGGCACCTCTATCGCTCGTCCGCTGATTGCCAAGCGGTTGATCGAAATTGCCAATGAAACGGGTGCCGACGCTATTTCCCATGGTGCTACGGGTAAAGGCAACGACCAAGTGCGTTTCGAACTTGGCGGCTATGCCCTGAAGCCCGGCGTAAAAGTGATCGCCCCTTGGCGGGAGTGGGATTTAACTTCTCGCGAAAAGCTAATGGCGTATTGCGAAGAGCATAAAATTCCGGTCGATTTTTCTAGTAAAAAGAAAAAATCGCCCTACTCAATGGATGCCAACCTGCTGCACATCTCCTATGAGGGCGGCATTTTGGAAGATCCCTGGGCCGAAGCTGAAGACGATATGTGGCGCTGGAGTGTCTCTCCTGAAGCCGCGCCCGACCAGCCCACCTACGTTGAGCTGACGTTTGAAAAGGGCGATATCGTGGCCATCGACGGCGAGCCGTTGAAAGCCCATGAAGTGCTCGAAAAGCTCAACAAACTGGGTGGCGACAACGGTATTGGCCGTTTGGATATCGTCGAAAACCGTTACGTGGGCATGAAATCTCGTGGCTGCTATGAAACGCCAGGGGGCACCATTATGTTGCGTGCTCACCGTGCCATTGAGTCACTAACCCTAGACCGCGAAGAAGCCCATCTGAAAGATCAGCTGATGCCGAAATACGCTGAAGTGATCTACAACGGTTACTGGTGGAGCCCTGAGCGTCGCATGCTGCAGGCGGCCATTGACGAGACCCAAAAGAATGTCGCGGGTGTCGTGCGTATGAAGCTCTACAAAGGCAACGCTACCGTAGTGGGCCGTAAGTCCGATGAGTCGCTGTTTGATGAATCAATCGCTACCTTTGAAGATGACGCTGGTGCTTACAACCAAAAAGATGCCGAAGGCTTTATTAAGCTAAACGCGCTGCGTTTGCGCATTGCCGCAGGCAAGGGTCGCAAGCAGAGCTGATTAAGCGCTTATAAAAGCAGCTTATACCTTGTAGGGCGGCCATCGCATTGCCGCCCTACAAGCAATGGAGCCATTGTGTTTAAAAAGGAGCCATCATGCTAAAAAAAATACTTTCCGGTCTCTTCGGTGGTGATCGTCAGGCTGATTCAGGCGCTACCGCCAAAGCTGCTGAGCCGGTGGAATACAAAGGCTACGAGATTGTCTCTCAACCAGACAATCAGAGCGGTCAGTACCGCGTCAGTGGTTGGATTCGTAAGGCCGACGCCAGTGGTGAAACCCTTGAACACCGCTTTGAGCGTTCCGATATGCTCCCAGGACGAGAGACCTGTGATGCCATGATGGTCACCAAAGCGCAGCGCTATATTGATGAAGTGGGTGAGGCGATGTTCGCACCAGACCCGCGCAGGGCAGGCGAGAGCGAGTAGCAACAACGCCGTCATAATATTTAGTGAAGGAGAGGCGTATGCGCTTAGTACACCAGGCTTCACCCTGGCGCTCTCTATTCCATAAGGATGGAACACTCAATACCTCGGCGCTTAATGCGCCGTTAGAGCATCTCTTCTCGAAACTCTCCTCGACATTCCCCTCGCCGCGAACCTCCTTAGCCGACGCCTATGCGTGGCAACTGCCGCTGGTCGAAACGTTAGTGCATTATGATCTGCCCGCCTGGCGTATTAGCCAAATCATCAGTGATCACAATGCTTCTCTGTATCGCCAAGCGATAGCGCAATCCCTTGACGAAATGCAGGCGCAGGGGTGGGGCGCTCCGCCAGTTGACTACTGCATACTGCTACTAGGCTCCGCGGCGCGTTTTGAGAGCCTGCTAGGCCCCGACCAGGATAATGCGCTGATTATTGACGATTATCCTGACTATCGCCATGTAGAGATCGACGGCTACTTTCAAGCACTGGGCGAGCGGTTTACCCAGCGCCTGGATGAGGCCGGTATCCCGCTCTGCCATGGTCATGTCATGGCGCGATGGCCGATGTGGCGCAAACGGCTGAGTGAGTGGCACGCGCAGCTAGACATTTGGAGCGCTGACCGCCAAGTAAAGCGCGTACAACAGACTAATATCTTGCTCGATTTTGCCCCGGTCGCTGGTAATCCGGCGCTTGCTAAGCAGTTGGGTGAGAGCATCGTTTCGACACTTCCCAAAGCGCCGCTGTTTATGGATGAAATGGCGGCGCTACTGGATGAGCTGCCGGTGGCGCTGGATCGCTTTGGGCGGCTTGCCTCAAGCCCAGGCCTGGATGCCCCCCACGGGCAAGCCCTTAATCTTAAGCATCAAGGCTTGTTGCCGTTGATTAGCGCTGCACGCTTACTCTGCCTGCGGCACGGGCTGCGCGATATACCCACCCGCGAGCGATTAATCGCGCTAAGTCATGTAACGGATGCGCTAACGTCGGCTGAATCGGCGTTGCTGCTAGCCGCTTTTGAGCGACTGCAGCAGCACCTATTGGATCAGCAGCGGTATAACAAAGCCCGGGGGCAAGCTGCAGATGGTTGGATTGATATGCGACGCCTGCGCGAAGATGAGCGCCTGCTGCTGAAGTTTGATCTGCAGCAGATCAGAGCTTTTGTCCTGGGAGTGAAAAACGTCTAGTCCGCGGTGGAAAGAGAAGTGTCATCCGGCGCTGCGGGAAGTTCTAGTGTTAAGCAAGCGCCGCCTAAGTTTTTGGCATCCTCTACCCAGAGCCGCCCCCCCTGGTGGGCGATAATGCCCCGACTAATCGGTAGCCCTAAGCCGCTGCCCCTTGGCCGACCCCGGGGAACATCATCGCCTTGCTGAATTTGATGAAATTTTTCAAATACTCGCTCACGTTCGTCCTCGCTAATACCCGCTCCGTTATCCTCGACGCTCAGGCGGAAATGACGGCGATGGCGATAAAGCGTTAGGCGCACTTTTGGCTGCTCCCGATCGGCAAACTTACCCGCGTTATCAAGCAGGTTAATAATCACCTGCTCTAAACGATCATGGTCGCCAACCACCATCGCCGGATCAGCTTCTAAGCTAACGTCTAGCACTATGCCGCGCTCCTCATGCAGGTGCGCAATAGCATCAATGCTATGCCGAGCCAGGGCGGCAAGATCAAGAGGAACGGGATTAAGCGTTAAACGGCCGCTCTCCAGGCGGGCAAGATCCAGAATTTCTTCAATTAAACGTGACAGGCGCTGGCTCTCGTGGACGATTACACCAAGAAAATGCTGACGTTTTTCATCAGGCAGTTGGCTGCTATCGCGCAATATTTCGGCAAAGGCACGAATGGAGGTGAGCGGCGTGCGCAACTCGTGGCTGACCATGGCGACAAACTCATCTTTTAACCGGTCCAGCTCGCGCAGCCGCTCATTGGCACTACGCAGTTCTTCGCCAATTTTCACCAGCTCCTGAGACTTCTGCTCCAAACGGCGGTTGTACTCCAGAGTTTGTGAGGTCGTGTCCAGAATGCTCAGAATCGACTCAATATCCAGTGCTTCGCCACGTACCACCGAGTTGATCAGTACTCGTGCTGAGGAACTGCCCAGCGCCCCCGCCAGTGCTTGTTCGGCGCGAGTAATCAGCTCCGCGGTGGCGGGCTCGTCCGCTGCATAAGCGCTTTTGGTTCCGCTATGGCTGAATACGCGGCGGGTGGTCGGGGGGCCAAGATAGCGAACGAGTAGTTCTTTGAGTGCACCCTGGGTAGTTTGCCCGCGCCATAGTGATGTCGATAGTGAAGTGGTTTGCAAATTGGGGTGCATCGCTTCGGTGAACAGTGCCGCCTGAGTTTGCTCAAGGGGCGTAGGGCGGGTAAACAGCGATACCCCCACCAATAGGCCTACGTTGGCCAACATGCTCCAGAGCAGCGAATGGGTATAAATATCCCAGTTTTCGAGCCCGAATAAGCCGTAGGGCACTAGCCAGCCGATACCCCATGGCCCCTCGGTGAGCAGTGCTGTATCCAACCAACCGGATTGAGCGAACCCGGGTAGCAGCAGGGTATAACACCAGATTAAGAACCCAGCGATTAAGCCGACGGTGGCGCCTTGGCGAGTAGCACCACGCCAATAGAGTCCAATCAAGAGCGCTGGAGCAAACTGCGCGGCCCCAGCGAAGGAGACCAAGCCAATAGTGACAAGGCTATAGGAGTCACCAATCAGAGCGTGATAGAGATAGCCTAGCAGTAGAATTAGCACGATAGCGATGCGCCGAATACCCAGCAGCCAGCCGGCAAGCTCCCCTTTGGTACTCAGGTGCAGTCGCCGTGAGCGCAGCAGCAGTGGCATCACCAACTGATTGCTAACCATAGTGGAAAGCGCGATTGTCTCCACAATCACCATACCTGTCGCCGCAGATAGGCCACCAATAAAGACCAGTAGCGGCAGCCCTTCTAAACCTGCTGAGAGCGGCAGCGTGAGCACGAAGCTGTCCGGATCACCTGCGCTGACGCCTAACAGCAGACCAGCCAGCGCAATGGGAATAACGAACAGATTGATCAGCAACATGTAGAGGGGGAATAGCCAGCTTGCTCTGGCTAAGTGCTGCTCATCGACATTCTCCACCACCAATACCTGGAATTGGCGAGGCAAGGTTAAGAAGGCCAAAAAGGCCAGCACCAGCATGCCCACCCAGCCGGTGCCCCCACCCGGAACACTATTCAACCGCATGCTATCGACAAGGGCGGGGGTGGCCGCTACCTGAGCAAACAGCGCGGCGGGGCCTTCAAACATCACAAACACCACGAACACGCCAACGGCCATGAAGGCTACCAGCTTAACGATAGATTCCACGGCGATCGCTGCCACCATGCCTTCATGGCGCTCGCTGGCATCCAGGTGGCGTGTGCCAAACAGAATAATAAACACCGCCAACACCAGGGCGACCCACAGGGACTTGTCCATCCAGAAGTGTTCATCCACCAACGTAGTGTCGGCCGCGCGGGGATAATTGATCAGTACTGCATGGCTAACAGTGATGGCTTTTAACTGCAGGGCAATATAGGGGGTGATACTAATCAGCGCCATTAGGGCAACCAGTGCGCCTAAGCTGGTGCTTTTGCCGTAGCGGGCACTGATAAAGTCGGCAATTGAGGTGATTCGTTGCCGCGCTGCAATGCGTACCATCTTGCGTATAACAAAAGGGGCCAGCAGCATCGCCAGCGTCGGCCCCAGATAGATGAGCATAAAACTGGGGCCATACTCAGTGGCGCGCCCTACGCTGCCGTAGAACGTCCAGGCCGTGCAGTAAACAGCAATAGAAAGGGCATATACCGTTGGCGAGCCAATGATGGAGCGTCCCTGCTCCGCCCGCCGGTCGCCCCAGGCGGCGACCACAAACAGCAGCGCCAAGTAGCCAAAAGCGGTGCCGAGGATAATCGCCTCACTACGCATGGTTAGCGGCCTGCACGCTGTTCCATCAGCCAGGCGGTTAAGCCGATCACCCCAGCCCAGGCGATAAATAGATAGAGCGGTAGCCAGCCCACGCTAAACGCGGGAAGGCGATCCACCACGATAATCAGCGGCGGGCAGAAAAGTAGCAGTGCAATCGCCACCAGAGCCATTAGGCGCTCTGTTTGGCGTGATTTAACACCGAACGGTTTCATTAGGCACTGGCATCCTGTCGGTCGAAGGCGTTGGCTTGCAGCGCTAACAACTGCTCGAGGGTATCGACGCCGCGGGCTTCTAAGCGGGGCAGCAAAGCTAGCCATAGCTCGGCGGTAACACGGGCATCGCCTAATGCAGTGTGGCGGGTGCCCGGCGGAAAAGCCAGATCATAGCGCTGGGCAAGGCTATCCAGATCATGCCCATCGAGTGCTTCGTCCAGTGCCCTTGAAATCAGCAGGGTGTCGATCACAGGGATATCAAAAACGACCCCTTTGTGGCTAATGGCAAGTAGATCAAAGGCGGCGTTATGGGCCAGCAAGACGGCTTCGCCGACATAATCACGAAAGCGGGTAAGCACAATATCCAGCGGTGGCGCACCGACCACATCGGCATCGGTAAGGCCGTGAATCGCGGTGCTAGCCGGTGGGATTGGCCGCTGCGGATCAACTTTTTGATCGAAGACCTCGCTTGCCAATAAACGGGCGTTGACCACGCGGCAGGCGCCAAGACTGATGACGGTGTCGCCTCGGCGTAGCTCAAGCCCGGTGGTTTCCGTATCAAAGGCGACTATTTCCAGGCTGCGCAGTGTTCGGCTGGCCAGCGCTTCATCTGGTGGAGGAAGGTCGGCAATGCCAAAGTCATGGAACTCAGGACGCGGCGGGGCGATTTCTCGTGGGGCGCCGACGCGCTCCATGGCGGGCAGGGGAAGTCGCAGGCGTGAATGAACGCTGTCATCGTCGGCAAGGCTCCAGATATCGCTGGCGTGCTGGCGCAGTACATCAGCGACGCTTGGCGTCAATGGCAGAGAGTTTAGCGGTTGCTGGCGCCACTCTGCCAGCTCGTGCTCAGGGATCGCTTTGCCGCGCCAAATAAGGTCGAGGTAGACGCGTTTATTGCCCAAGCATATCTCACCCTCAAAGCCACTGTCAGGCAGATGGGTATTGAGGTGCTTGACTAAAGAGTCGAACAGCGCAATCAGCGCTGGGGCGTCGCCTTTAAACCAGGCAGGCATACCCACCGGGGTGATTAAGCGGTGCTCCGGGTCTAGGCGCTCATCCAATGCTTGCCAGAAGTCATTTGACCACATGGGGGTTAAGCGCTCGCCCTGGTGCTGCATGTCATCAAGTAGCTGGCCAATTTTAGCCACGTTGTCACCGAGCGTAACACCTTCCTCGTGGATTACCCGCTCAAAACGCTGGCGTAAAGACGAGGTGCTGACGTCATTTTGACCGCGCAGTTGTACCAGGGCATCAGCAGCGCTGGTCAGGCTGGCAGTATGCTGGCGAAGCGGTGTCAGCATGGCCGCCAGCTCCGCTCTAACGCCCATCTCACTCGACCATGAGGCGGTGGCGTCACTAAATGTCAGCAGTGTTTCGCCATCGCTACCCGGTACGCGGCGTAAAATCACTTTGAGCCAGCGGTCATCACAGGGAGCGAGTAACTCGCGCGGGGAGCCGTCATTAGGTAGTTGGCCGAGTACTTGCTGTAAGCTCGCTACCGGCAGCAGCGCCTCCAGGCGTTTTCCTAGCCCTAACCCGGTATTACCCTCAAAAAAGTTCTCGGCTGCCTGATTGAACAGCATGAGGCGGCGGTGGTGATCGCACAGTAGCAGCGGCGTTTCGAGTACTTGCAGCAGCGTTTCCAGCTCCTGGCGAATGCGTGCAGCGCTGCGGGCGCCGTCAGCGTGAGCGGTGGCGAGACGACTGCGATCTGATCGCCAGCTTTCACGTACTCGACGTAGGTCGGGCCCCAATCCTTTTAGCCAACCTTCGGGTGGGTGCTCGTCCCGGGCGTCCGGGTTGGCGACCAGGCGCGCCAGTTGCACCTGTAAATGGCGCAGCGGGGTAAACAGCATGCGCTCAAGCAGCAAACCGACTAAAAAAATCGTCGCGCCACCGGAGAAGCTGCCTAGCCAGAGGGAGATGCGCGTTACGCCTGTAGGAGCGAGCTTCGCATCCAGCCAGGCGGCAAAAATGGCCCCACCCAGCAGGCTGATCCCGCTAAGAAGTAGCCAGAGGCCCATCAGGCGCTGACGTTTGGGCAGCCCGCCTCGGGTCATGGCTGCTCCTCAATGAGTAGCGCTTTGACTTTTTCGACCAGCGACTGAGTAGAGAAGGGCTTGGTGATGTAATCATCGGCGCCCAGCGCCATGCCTTTTTCCCGCTCAACATCGCGTCCGTGAGCGGTCAACATAATAATGGGAAGCTGGGCAGTAGCCGCTTCGCTACGCAGTCGCTCTAAAACGTCAAAACCGCTAATCCCCGGCAGGCTAATATCAAGTAGCAGTAGATCAGGCTGGCTATCATGCACTCTTGCCAGGGCCTGTTCACCATCTTCGGCGGTGACGACCTCAAACCCTGCTTGCTCCATCAGAAATTCTAGCGATAAAACAATGTTGGGTTCGTCATCGACGACGAGCACTTTAGCCATGGAGCTCTCCTGCTTTTATTTGTTTTAACATTTATTTGTTTTAAAGCCGCATGGATGCAGTCTAGATAGATCTAACAGGTCAGCCAAGACGACCTTGGCCGAATGCGTGCAAGTTCAGGGAGCTATTGCAAAAGAGCTAGCAAGCGCGCTTTGTTACACTGCTCACCTCTCTGCCATTGCTTAACATGTTATGGCGTTCCACTGATCTGGCTGTTAGGGCTGTAAATGCGCGTTCTCCTGTTATCTGCCTACGAAGCGGTGAGTCATCGCTACTGGGCACAAAGTTTAATGGCGCAGCTTGAGGAGGTGTCGTGGATGCAACTGAGCCTGCCACCGCGTCATTTTGCTTGGCGTATTCGTGGCAATCCGCTGAGCTGGATGCTCAAAGAGCACGATACTCTCAGCCAGTCGTTTGATGTGGTGCTCGCCACATCAATGGTTGACCTGGCGACGCTGGTGGGGCTGTTCCCGCATCTGGGTCGAGCAAAAAAGGTCGTCTACTTTCATGAAAACCAGTTCGCCTATCCAGAGTCGAGCGATCAAATGCCACAAGTAGAGGCCAAAATGGTCAATCTGTATACGGTGCTGGCGGCGGATAGCGTGGCGTTTAACAGCGCCTATAACCGTGACTCCTTTATTGATGGCGCGCGAGCTTTTTTGAAAAAAATGCCGGAAAACCTTCCGGCAGCTAAGCCACTGGAAGCGATACGCGAGCGGGCTATGGTATTGCCAGTGCCCATTCCTGATAGCTTAGCACCTAAAAACGTAGCACTTGAAAACTTAGCATCTAAAAACTTAGCATCTAAAAACTTAGCACCTTGCCAGCAAACGGCTTTTCAAAAAACGGTGCCACAGCGAATTGTTTGGAATCACCGCTGGGAGTATGACAAAAATCCCGACGACTTCTTCGCCGTGCTGTTTGCGTTAAGCGAAGCCGGAGTAGCATTTGAACTGGCGGTGCTTGGTCAGCGTTTCCGCCAAGTCCCCGCTATTTTTGTCGAGGCTGAGCAGCGCTTAGCCAAGCATATTGTGGCTTGGGGACCACAGCCGGAGGTGGCGTACCGTGAGTTGTTGGATAGCGCGAACATTGTGGTTTCGACCACTTGGCATGAGTTTCAGGGTTTGGCGATCATGGAAGCGGCCCAGCACGGGGCGTTGCCACTGGTACCCGATCGGCTCTGCTTCCCGGCGCTTTATCCGCCTGCCTATCGCTATGACGGTACCCGGGTAGGGCTTTACGACCGGCTCAGTGCTTGGCTCACCGATCCTGCGGCTCGCCCTGAACGCCTTGATACCACCGCTTGGGAGTGGCCCGCTTGGCGTGAGGCTTACCGCCGGTTGCTGATGAGTTCGACTTGATGGCCTAGCCGTCAAGCAAGTTCGGTTTTGTCTTTATAGTCGCACAGATCCTCGATAATGCAGCTACCACAGCGGGGTTTGCGCGCGATGCAAGTGTAACGGCCGTGCAGAATCAGCCAGTGGTGAGCATCGTGCAGAAACCCTTTTGGCACATGGCGTAGCAGTTTTTGCTCCACCTCAACGACATCTTTGCCTTTAGCGATGCCGGTGCGGTTGGAGACTCGGAAAATATGCGTATCCACCGCCATGGTGGGCTGACCAAATGCCGTGTTGAGAATCACATTGGCGGTTTTACGGCCTACGCCGGGCAAGGCTTCCAACGCTTGACGGGTGTCGGGCACTTCGCCGCTGTGCTGGTTGACCAGGATGTGGCAGGTTTTCATCAGGTTTTCGGCTTTGGTGTTATACAAGCCGATGGTTTTGATATGCGCTTTAAGCTCATCGATACCTAAATCAATGATCGCTTGGGGCGTGTTGGCGACCGGGTAGAGCCGCGCCGTGGCTTTGTTGACGCCTACATCGGTGGCTTGAGCAGAAAGCAGTACGGCAGCCAGCAGCTCAAAGGGCGTGTTCCAATTAAGCTCGGTGGTGGGGTGCGGGTTCTCTGCCTGAAGGCGAGCAAAGATTTCATGACGCTTTTGGGCATTCATGGCGGGTCTCTTAATCAATACGCGTTATAAATACAAGCAGTTGCTTACATGTGTACTTTCGGTATCTTGCCAACTATTTAATCGTGCCGGTAACCCGTACGCGGCGCGCAGTTCGGGGTGCTGCCGCCACTGGCTTGGCACGGGCAACATTGCGTTGATCAATAGCGTTTTTCAGCGCGATTAACAGGCCCGCCACAAAGAATGCGCCGGGCGGCAGCACGAAAAACAGGAACTGGTAGTCGTCGGCAATCGTCAGTTGCCAACTGGCCGCTTGCGGTCCAAACAGTAGCGCCATATCGCTAAATAGGGTGCCTTGGCCCAGTAACTCGCGAAGAGTGCCAAGTAACACCAGTACCGCAGCAAAACCCAACCCCATCATAAAGCCATCAATGGCCGCTGGAAGCACCGGCTGGCGGGAGGCAAAGGCATCGGCTCGGCCAAGAATGGCGCAGTTGGTCACGATCAGCGGAATAAAAATCCCCAATACCTGATAAAGCGGGTAGGCATAGGCGGCCATCAGCAGTTCAGCACAGGTAACAAAAGCTGCAATCACCATCACGAAAGCGGGCAAGCGCACCGCGCTGGGCACCTGGTGACGAATCAGCGAAATCGCCGTGCTGGAGCCTGCCATTACCAGTAGCGTTGCCAGCGCCAGCCCCAGCGCATTGACCACGCTGCCGCTGACGGCCAGCAGCGGGCAAAGTCCTAGCAACTGCACCAACGCGGGGTTATTCGACCAAAGGCCGCTTTTGGCGAGTTCGCGCCACTGGCTCATAAGGTGGGCTCCTCAAATGACATCGGTAGCGGTGTATCGGCGGCGTACTGAAGCGTTTTATGGACAGCGTTGACCACGGCGCGGGGTGTAATCGTTGCACCGGTAAACGCATCAAAGTGACCGCCATCTTTAGCTACCGCCCAGCCTTCTGGCGGCAAACTATCTAACCTTAAACCATTAAACCCGGTGATCCAGTCGCTGCGGCTGCGCTCAATGTCATCGCCTAGCCCAGGCGTTTCCTGGTGCTGGGTAACGCGCACGCCGCTGATACGCTGGTGCTCATCAATGCCAATCAGTAGGTAGATCTCGCCGTTATATCCCTGGCGGGTTACCACCGGCAAGATCACTGCGCTGCTTCCGTTTCTGCTCGGGTTATTGTTCTCACTGTTACTTACCCACCAGCCTTGGCTATCACTCGCCAGCCCTAGCGCTTGTGGGTTGGGAAGGGTAAAGGTGCTCTCCAACACTTGAGTGACGGGCGTATTCGCGAGCGCTTGGGGCAGCACTTCCTGCAGTTGGCGGTGTTGGTAAGCCAACTGATGCGTTTCTATACGTTCGGCGGTTAGCGTGCGGGTAAGCGCAACGCTGCCCGCCGTTACCAAGGCAAAAGTGCCCAGGGCAATCGCACCACGCCGCATGGCCTGGAACAGCGTCATGGCTGTTCTCCTGGCTTACCCGGTGAGGCTTTTTGCTGGCCAGTGGGCTGCGGTACGCTATATAAATCCAGTAATGGTACGCATAGGTTCATCAGTAAGACCGCAAACGCCACCGCATCCGGGTAGCCGCCAAAGGTGCGGATAATGATAACCAGCGCGCCGATCCCCGCGCCATAAATAAGTTTGCCGCGTTGGCTGGTGGCGGCGGAGACCGGGTCGGTGGCAATAAAGAACGCCCCGAATAGCGTTGCCCCGGTGAGCAGGTGAAATAGCGGTGAAGCGAAGTGGCTGGGGGCGCTGAGATAAAACAGCGTGGCCAGTAGTACTAGGCTGCCAAGCATAGCGATCGGGATATGCCAGCTAATAATCCGCTTTGCCATCAACACCCCACCACCCGCTAGCCAGGCAAGCGCTACCCATTGCCAGGCAGTTAGGGTTCCATTCGGCAGTGGGTTAGCAGCCCAAAACTCGCTGGCAAGCACGGCGTTTCCTTTGTGCTTAAAAGCATCGAGCGGTGTTGCGCCGCTCAAACTATCTAGTTGGGTGGTCGGCAGCGTTCCAGTAATTTGTGCCCATAAATCATTAGGTAGCATTTCCTGGGGCGGTGCCCACAGCGTCATGTAGGTAGGAAACGACACCAATAGCAGCGCATAGCCCACCATGGCGGGGTTAAACGGGTTATGCCCCAAGCCGCCGTATAGCTGCTTGGCGACCACAATTGCCGCGATCATACCCACGCCGATAAGCCACCAGGGGCTAGCGGGTGGCAGTGACGTGCCCAGCAGAACGCCGGTAAGCAGGGCACTTGAGTCATCCAGCGCCACACGAATGGGTCGCTGGCGTAGCCGTAGTACGGCGGCTTCAAGCGCAACACCAAAAGCGGCGGCTAACAGTACATTGCTGATAACCCCAAGGCCAAAGAAGTAGCTCATGGTGGCGATGCCTGGCAGGGTTGCTGCAATCACCCAACGCATTAAGCTTGCCGTTGGCGGCACCGCGGTTGTCGTCATGGCATCTTTAACGCCTGAGGCGTGCATCATGCTCATGACGACTCCTCGCTAGACTGCTGTTCGCGCGCCTGGGCAAGCTGCAACTCAGCTGCTTTCAAGTTCTCCTGGGCGGTGGCAAGCTGCATTTCTAAGTCATCCAGGGATTGTTTAGGGTCTTCCTGAGCGACGCGCGCCAGGGTTTTTTCAGCTTTTTTGACCGATGCTTTAGCGGCGGCATGGGCGATGCGCAGACCGCGTAAGTCGACCTTTTCGCTATTGGTTGCGGCAGTGTTAGAAGGGCGCCGCTGTTGCGCCTGGCGGGCTTGCTTGCGTGCCTGTTTCTCTGCCTCCTCCCGAGCAAGCCGCGCTTGGCGAAACTCAAAACGATGCTTGGCGTGCTCCGCCTTTGTTGCCTCAATCCGCTGCAGGCGTATTCGGCTTTTAGCTTCCCGGTAATCCACCACAAGCGGGATGTGACTGGGGCAGACGTAGCTGCAGGCACCGCACTCAATGCAGTCGAACAGGTGATAGCGCTCCAGCTTGGCATCGTCCTGAGCGCGGGCGTACCAGTGCAGCTGTTGCGGCAGCAGTGCTACCGGGCAAACGCTTTCGCACTCACCGCAGCGAATGCAGGGCGATTCTGCTGGGGGCGGCGGTAATTCTTCAAGTGTGGCCGCGATTAAACAGTTGGTAAGCTTGGTGACTGGCGTATCGAGCGTTAGCAGTGGCGTGCCCATCATGGGGCCACCTTGAATCACTTGGTGTAACTCTGAGGTATTTAACCCTGTCTGCTCCAGCAGCTCTCTAACAGAGGTGCCGAGCCGCACCCAGCGATTGCCGGGCTGGGTGATTGCCTCACCTGTCAGAGTGACAGTTCGGGAAACCAGCGGCTGACCATCGCGCACTGCGTGTAGTATCGCCAGTAGCGTGCCTGGATTATGGCACAGCACGCCAACATCAGCAGGCAGCCCGCCGCTGGGTACGTTGAGGTCTAGCAGTTTTTTAATCAGTTGTCGTTCGCCGCCGCTGGGGTAGCGGGTGGCGATCACGGTCAGCTCGACAGGGACTGGTTGACTATTGGTTAGGGCTTGCTTCAGCGCGTCAATGGCCTCGGGTTTGTTATCCTCGATGCCAATAACGATATGCTGCGCGCCACACAGTTTGGCGGTTATCTGTGCGCCTTCTAGCACCTCATTAGCGTAGTGGCGCAGGGTGAGATCGTCGGCGGTGATATAGGGCTCGCACTCGGCGGCGTTAATCACCAAGGTGTCAATCGTATGCCGCTCGACCACCCGCGCTTTAATATGGGCGGGAAACCCAGCGCCTCCTAAGCCGACGATGCCGCTCTCGTTTAAACGTTCTAGCAGCGCATGGGGTTCGGCATATTGCCACTCTAACGGTGGCAAGCGGAGCCACGCATCTTGGCCATCACCATCAATGCTGATTTGGGTAGTGCTAACCTCGCCCACCGTACCGCTAATACTGGCGTGCAGGGCGCTAGAGACCATGCCTTCGCGTTTGGCAATCACGCTGCCCACTTTTACCGTATCTCCTTGCGCGACACAGGGCGTAGCGGGCTGACCGCTGTGCTGCTGTAGGGGGAGAGTGACCCGGCTGGGCAGTGGCGCTTCAATCAGCGCGGATTGGTTTGAACGCTGTTTGCGTTCGGGGGGGTAAATTCCTCCCGGGAAGTCAAAGGCGTTCGACATCAAGACACCCCTGAAGCGGGTTGGCGGTCGCTGGCAATCATATTTGATGTGCGCGCCACTACCGGCTGCCACTGGGTGAGCGGGGCTGAGCGTGGCAGCATATCGATACAGTCCACGGGGCAGGGATCAAGACACAGATCACAGCCGGTGCATTCGTCTTCAATCACGGTATGCATCAATTTAGCCGCGCCGATAATCGCATCGACCGGGCAGGCCTGGATGCACTTGGTGCAGCCAATGCACTCCGCTTCGCGAATAAACGCCACCTTGGCTTCGCTTTGTGCTTCGCCATCCAGGGGCTCGGGGGCGCGCCCGAGAAGATCGGCAAGGGCGTGAATCGTCGCTTCGCCACCCGGAGGACATTTATTCAGCGCATCCCCCTGATTAATGGCCTCGGCGTAAGGGCGGCAGCCTGGGTAGCCGCACTGGCCGCACTGGGTTTGCGGCAGCAGTGCATCAATTTGTTCAACTAGCGGGTTATCTTCGCGTTTAAAGCGTTCGCTAACCACGCCCAGTAGGGCGCCAAAACCGATACCCAAGCCGGTTAATACTGCGACGGCGCTGAGGATTCCAATGATGTCAATGGTGCTATTCATTGTGCGCTGCCTTCATCCCTGCACCAACCCTGAAAACCCTAAAAATGCTAACGACATAAGGCTGGCGGTGATCATAGCTATCGCGGCGCCTTGGAAGGGTTTGGGAATATCCGCCCCCGCTAAACGTTCGCGCATCGCGGCAAACAGTACCAAAATAAGCGAGAAGCCCAGTGCCGCGCCCAATCCATAAAGGGTGGTGTGGAAAAAGCTTAATTCACGGTTTAACGACAGCAGGGCTACACCCAATACCGCGCAGTTGGTGGTGATCAGCGGCAGGAAAATGCCCAGCACCTGGTGCAGCAGCGGACTCAGTTGGCGCACCATGATTTCGGTAAACTGCACCACGGCGGCGATCACCACGATAAAACTAATGGTACGCAGGTAGGTTACATCCAGCGGCACAAGCAGGCCGTGATAAACCACGAAGCTAGCGGCCGATGCCAGGGTCAGCACAAAGGTAGTGGCCAGGGACATGCCCATGGCCGACTCCAGTTTGTTAGAGACGCCCATAAACGGGCATAGGCCCAAGAACTGAACCAGTACGAAATTGTTGACCAGGGCAGTGCTGATCAAAATGATAAATAACTCACTCATGGCAGCGTATTGTGCGAAGAAAAGGCGGTGTTGGCTAGCGAGGGTGTATACACCTTAGCAGTATGCCGCCCGTCTGCTTTGGCTGCGTAGAGCGCTTGGTCGGCGGCCGTCATTAATCCACTGGGCGTCATGGCGCCTTCTATATCTAACTGGCTAATGCCAATGCTAACGGTGACATATGAAGCCACAGGCGATACCTGATGGGGATGCCTTAATTGGTCTACGGCATGACTAAGCGCTTGGCTTTTCTCCATCGCCTGGGTGGCAGAAGTGGCGGGCAGCATGGCGCTGAACTCTTCGCCGCCTGTGCGCGCTATAAAAAAGCCATGGGCGGTGGCGACCTCATGCATCGTTTGCGCGACCCGTCGCAAACAAATATCCCCTTCAGGATGTCCATAATGATCGTTAAACAGCTTGAAATGGTCAATATCAATCATCATGACCGAGAGGGACTGTCCAGTGGTCTGGGCATTATTGACCACCTCTTGTAGGCGCTGATCGAATAGACGGCGGTTGGGTAAGCCGGTCAAGGGGTCATGGGTAGAAAGCTGGATTAGTTCGGCATTGAGTTGTTGCTGGCGCTTAAATTGATTTTGAAAAGCGCGGGCAAGTATTCCTATTTCATCACCACGTTTCAATAAACTGCTCGACTCATCAATATCGCCGCTGATTTGCTGGGTGAAGCTGGTTAGGATTTTGAGCGGCTTAAGAATAATGCGCTCTAACAGAAGCAGTACAAGGCCGATGACCAACAGCATTAAGCATGCTGTCCACAGCAGCACGTAGCGAAACGTTTCTAAGCTGGCAAGATAGCTGGTGCGTTTAAGCTGAGTACCTAGTGCTATTTGTTCATTGGATGGGTAGGTAGTTAAAAAGCGCTGCGCGAAAATCGTATTGCCCGTAATGTTAATGGCAATATCGTTATCTTCCTTGCCATTAACCACGGAAAGCATCGTTGGAAGCCCCGTATAGCGCTCTATTGTGCTAAGCCAATCCGCGTCCATGGGGCGTACTTTAAACAGCCAGCCTTGAGATGGCCCACTTTCGTCAGTGCGGAAAATGGGATTGGATGCCACGATTAATGGCGGGGAGCCTGCATACAGGGCACTTTTTCTTTGCAGAGGATCTTCTTTAATTGAGGCTTGCATAGTATGCACCAAGCCATCCATCCATCGGCATTCTCTCTCTACGCTACGGCAGGTGTGGTACTGGCCATTAGCTGGATTGATGCCAGCTAAAAAGTGTACCTCGCCCTCCGCGTTGAAAAAGGCCATGAGTTGGTAATGCATCTCTTCAAACATCTGTTGGCTAAAGTTGGTATCGGTGTAACCCGGGTAGTTACCCTGAACAAACTCGTAGGTGTCGTCCCAAATTGCCCAGTCTCGCGCTTGGGCCAGTAAAGTTTCGTGGCTAACATTTAGTCCAGCCTCTATTTTCTCTAACTCTTTTGTCACTACCGCATGTTCTTCCTTGTGTAGGGCCGGAAATATTACCCATTTACTCAATATTACCAAGGAGATAAGCGCGAGGAGTAAAACCCCACTTAGAGCTGCAAGGAAGCGAAAGCGCAAAGATCGAGAGAAGCGTTGAAGCATAGAGCGAACCTGAACAAAGCGATAATGGTATGTGATAACTGCAAAAATAAGGGGGCAAAGACGGTTAGCCTCTGCCCCCATAATCACATAATTGGAGTATTACGTTACTCGCTGTCCCGGTTCGGCGCCCGCATCGGGAGAGAGCAGGTAGATGCCATCTTCATTGGCAGAGGCTAACACCATGCCTTCCGATACGCCAAAGCGCATTTTGCGCGGTGCCAAATTAGCGACCATCACGGTCAAGCGGCCTTCCAGAGCTTCCGGTGCGTAGGCGGAGCGAATGCCGGAGAAGACGTTGCGGGTTTCGCCGCCTAGATCAAGGGTCAATTGCAATAGCTTGTCGGCGCCTTCGACGTATTCGGCTTTGGTGATGCGCGCAATGCGCAGGTCGACTTTGGCAAAGGCGGCAAAGTCGATTTCCTCGGCGATAGGGTCTTCCGCCAGCGGGCCTTTAGGCGCTTCTTTCAATTTTTGCTCTTCCACGAGATCTTCCTTCGATGCTTCAATCATGGCATCGATTTTGTCGCGTTCAACGCGTGTCATCAGCGGTTTGAATTTATTGATTGAGTGATCAGTGAGTACGCTTTGACGAGTGTGCCAGTCCAGCGACTCAACGTTAAGAAACGCACGGGCCTCTTCAGCCATGGCGGGAACCACCGGGGCCAGATAAACCATCAGCAGGCGGAACAGATTAATGCCTACCGAGCATATCTCAAGCACCTCTGCGTCGCGGCCATCCTGCTTGGCCAGCGCCCAAGGTTCTTTATCCGCAATGTAGGTGTTGGCTTCATCCGCCAGCTCCATGATTTTGCGCATTGCCCGGCTAAATTCCCGGGCTTCAAAGTCTTCGGCAATATCATTACCGGCGGCAATAAAGCGGGCGACCATTTGCGGTTCTGCGCAGTGAGCCGAGAGAGTGCCACCACCAATTTTCTTAACAAAACCGGCGCAGCGGCTGGCAATGTTGACTACTTTGCCGACTAAATCGGAATTTACTCGGGCGGCAAAGTCCTCCAGGTTCAAATCCAAATCATCAACTTTGGAGGTAAGCTTCGCGGCAAAGTAGTAGCGCAGGTATTCAGGGTTCAGGTGATCGGCGTAGGTGGCGGCTTTAATAAAGGTGCCGCGGGATTTCGACATCTTGGCGCCGTCTACCGTCAGGAAGCCGTGGCAGTTGACGGCGGTGGGCGTGCGCAGGTCAGCGCCATGCAGCATGGCGGGCCAGAAGAGCGCGTGGAAGTAGACGATATCTTTGCCGATAAAGTGATACACCTCGGCATCAGAGCCTTTCTTCCAATAGCTGTCGAAGTCGATACCTTCGCGGTCACACAAGTTCTTGAAGCTGGCCAAATAGCCAATCGGCGCATCCAGCCAGACATAAAAGTATTTGCCTGGAGCATCGGGAATTTCGAAGCCGAAGTAGGGCGCATCCCGGGAAATATCCCACTCGTTAAAGCCGGACTCAAACCACTCCATCAGCTTATTGCGGATTTGCGGCTGCACATGGCCGTCGTCAATCCAGCCCTGCAAAAAGTCGGCAAAGTCAGGCAGTTTAAAGAAGTAGTGGGTCGAGGTGCGTACTTCGGGCGTTGCGCCTGAAATGGCTGAAACGGGGTTGATCAAGTCGGCGGGGGTATAGGTAGCGCCGCACTTTTCGCAGTTATCGCCATACTGGTCTTCAGCGCCACATTTGGGGCAGGTGCCTTTAATAAAACGGTCAGCCAGAAACAAGCCTTTCTGGGGGTCAAACATCTGCTCGATATCACGGGTGGCAATATGGCCTTTATCCCGTAACCGCTTATAAATCATTTCGCTGAAGTGGCGGTTTTCAGCGGAGTGGGTCGAGTGGTAGTTGTCGAACCCAACGCCAAAGCGGGCAAAGTCCGTTTGGTGGTCGTTGGAAACCCGCTCAATCAGCGCTTCAGAGGTAATGCCTTCCTGCTCGGCACGCAGCATAATGGCGGTGCCATGGGCGTCATCGGCACACACATAGTAGCACTGCTGGCCACGGCTTTTCTGGAAACGTACCCAGATATCAGTCTGGATATACTCAAGTAAGTGACCAAGGTGAATGGCTCCATTGGCGTAAGGGAGCGCGCTAGTCACCAAAATGTTGCGCGTGGCGGTAGTAGACATGGTGAAGGTTAATTCCGAGTGAATAAGGGTGCCGGTCAGGCGATAGTAAAAAAGACGGCGAAGTCGCTAAACGCTTCGCCGATGCCGTTACTTCCTAGCAACGATTAATAAAGCGCTTGCTCTTCTTGAACGACTTCACGCAGCAGTTCTAAAAAGAGCTTATCAGCCTCAGAGTGTTCAGCCGGGTCTTCCGGTATATGCACGCTGGTGGTATCGGAAATTTCGTTGGCAATCCGCGCCATCGCCGCAGGGCTATTGCCTTCGGTCAGCTGTTCTCTGGCAATTGCCAGTGATTGCTCAAGGATTTTTGGGTCTTGCAGCAGCTTGCGAATAAAGCCACGTAGCTCGTTTATGATACGTGTTTTCTGAATTTCTGAACCGGACATGGGAGTCTCCTTAGGATCGCGATTGACGACAGCGCCAAGCGAAACCAATCAATGCGTTGACCATAGCATTTTTTCCGCCAACGGGCATGAGTTGCCCGTTATTAAAATGGCAGCTTAAAGCGCTGATTTAGAGCGACAGTCGCCCGGCCTTGTGTTTAACGGGGTTCGCGTACTGGGCAAGCCAATAGGGGCGCAGAGGCTCCGGCACTTCGGCAAGCCGGGCATTAAAGCGTTCACGGTCTTGTCGAGTGATGGCTTTGCGTGCCACTAGCTCCGGAGCTTCGCCCAGCGCCTCTAAAGCCAAATAGTGACTGGGGAACAAGCGATATCCACCAATCACCTGGCGGTCAATCTCAGCAGCGACTTCGTCGGGGGTGGCCATATCAGAACCTACCGGCGTGCCAAAGTGCAGCCGTACACGCCCTTTGGAGCCGGTAATGCCGGCTACAATGGAGCGAATATCTTCAAACTCACTTTTGGCGTAGCTACCCTGGGTGTCGATATCGTGTAGCTCCTGGGCTTTTTGGACATCGCAGGGGTCGTATTCATAGCTAATCGATACCGGCACCAGCTTTAACTCAGCAATAGCCTCGCCAAACACCATATCCCGCTCTGCGGCTCGCCTGGCCATGATCAGCATTTTGATAATGGCGGGCTCAGTATGGTCGATGCCGTTCTTGGCCCGCCCTTCCCGCTGTGCCATCCAGATTGAGTGCTGGTCTTCGGTAATGGTATGGCGAATATAGGCGGAAAGTTGCTGGTACGCTGCCAGCATAGCCCGCTTGCCTCGGGCGCTGCGTGGCACGATAAAGCTTTTATTAAGCCGCATTAGATCGGTGACATAGGGCTTTTTAAGCAGATTGTCACCGATCGCGATACGCACGGTGTCGCGGTTTGCTTGATAGAGCGCATAGTTGACGAACGCGGGATCCAGCGAGATATCGCGGTGGTTACCTATGAATAGGTAAGCGCCGTTGGCGTCGAGTTTGTCGAGGCCGGTAACTTCAAAGGCATCCGTGGTGGTACGAATCATGCGCTCCATGTAATGGGCAATGCGCATTTGAAACTCATAAACCGTCGTTACGTCTTTGACTTCACGACGCACGGCACGGCTGGCAAAAACACGCGCCAATGATGGCGCCCAGCGCGCCATGCGCGGCAGCCGAAAGCGGGTCAGTGCATCCAGCAGCTCGTTGTCCCGTGAGAGCCTGGCCAGCACATCGGCCACTTCATGATCCATAAAGGGCCGAATATCGGCCCACGGGTCTGTCTCGGTAGAGGCGTTGGTAGCGTTGTTGTGATGAGTCATGCGAACCGTTGGATGATAAATAGTAAATATCGATTAATAACATCGAGGCGAAAAGACGACTTCGAATAACAGTCTTGAATGACTATAGAGCCCTTACTGCGCCGCGGGTTCCCGCTGTGTCTCGCCG
>TARA_R100001369_G_scaffold92419_1_pt1 | contig 48651 bp, 46 predicted proteins | sample TARA_R100001369 | Tara Oceans TARA_R100001369 (sample SAMEA2621528) | marine metagenome | biome: marine biome (ENVO:00000447); feature: surface water layer (ENVO:00002042); material: "saline water (ENVO:00002010), including plankton (ENVO:xxxxxxxx)" | depth 5 m
CGACTTCCTGGTCGGCTGCCGCGGGTCTGATGTACCGCGGCACTCGCATTGATCGCTTTCCCGGCGCTAGCGAATCGCAACCCGCCCCAATCTGGTTAAGCTTCGCGGGCGGTTTGGCTATCTAACAGCGTCTGGGCATCGGTAGCGTTTAGCGCCATGGTGATGCCTCCCATGCAGGTCATGTCGCGATCCCAGGCGCAGTGTTCGATGCGGGTAGTGCCCATCAGTTCGGCCACTAGGGCATCGTCAATGGCGGTGTGCATGGCGGCTTGCATGGCGTCAAAGCCACGCACGCCGGAGCCGGTAATCAGCACGAGATCGGGGTTAAAGAGCGCCAGCACATTGGCAATGCCGAAACCCAACGCCCGCCCAGCCTCGGCGTAAATACGCTGGGCTGTCGGGTCGCCTTTTAATGCCAACTGTGTCAGCGCCTGCATCTGCTGCTCTGAGGGGTGTGCGCTGTCGCCGGAGGGTAACGCTAAATGATCGGCGGCGGCGCGATAGAGCGCGTAATCGCTAGTGTAAGCTTCAATACAGCCCCGTCGCCCGCAGGCGCACAGGGCGCCATCGGGTTGGTATTTGCTGTGCCCAAACTCCGCCGCTGAGCCATTGGCACCCAGAAAGGGCACGCCGTTAATCAATACTGACATGCCGATACCGTAGCCCAGCATAATGACCACCAAGTTGGGGCAGTCTGCATAGGCGGGCTGTGCCGCTAGAACGCTGGCGATGCAGTTGGCATCGTTTTCCAGCAGTACGCTGCAGTGAAAACGCTCCGCTAATCGCGTCGATATCGGTGCATTACGAAAGCTTAAAGCGGGGGACCAGATAATCGTACCGCTTTGCGACGAGACTACCCCCTGCACTGCCAAACAGATCCCCGCCAAGCGTTGAAATCCCTTTAGCTGTTGCGCGCAAACAGTGCTGATCTTCTCTTCCAGCAGCGCTTCCAGGTCGTCGGCGCTCAGCGTCAGGGTGGGCACCGCGTGGTGCTCGCTATGGCGTACCTGGCCCGAAAAATCCCCCACTACCAACTGGATCTCATTGATCGATAGCTTGATGCACACCACGCAGGCGGCATTAGGGTCGAGTTCAATCAAGGTTTTTGGTCGGCCACGCCCGGTGGGGCGGGGTGTTTCGGGTGGCCGTTCCGTGATCAACCCCTGCTGGAGTAGTTCGGCGCTGATTGAGGTGACGGTGGCAGAGCTAATGCCATTGAGTGCGCCTAGGTCGATGCGTGCCACCGATCCTTGGTCACGCAGAGTGCGTATCACCGCCAGGGTGTTGTCGAGGCGGCTAGTATCAGTCGACGGAAGGGCCATAGGGTCGCCGTTATAGTTCGTGTTGAAAAAAAGCAGTGCTGCACATTGCTGAGCGCTCTCATCGTGGGGTGTGAGCGCAATTGTCAAAATACGACCTAAGTTGCATATGCAAATATTTATTTTAGCACCTAAAGTAAATCAAGCATCAACCTAAATCAATCGATGTTGATAAGCCCCCAACACAATAACAACAGACTTCATCAGGTGGCCTCATGCTGTTATCAGCGCGCAAACTCTGCCGCTCGTTTGGCGAAAACCAAGTGTTATTCGACGTTGATCTCGACCTGCAGGTGGGTGAAGTGCACGCCCTGCTGGGTGAGAACGGCGCCGGTAAATCGACCCTGGTAAAAATCCTGGCCGGTTACCTTCGACCCACTTCGGGCGAGGTGGTGGTGGACGGCAGCCAACGGCACTACCGCTCCAGCGGTGAGGCGGAGGCCGACGGCGTGGTGATGATTCACCAGGAGTTGGCACTGGCGGAACAGCTCAGCGTGGAGGAGAACATCTTCCTGGGCCGCGAACTGCGCCGCGGCATGTTTCTGGATCGGCGTGCCATGCGGCAACAGAGCCGGGAGGCGCTGGCGGAGCTTGAAACCGACGTTGACCCACGCGCCCGCGTGAAAGACCTGAGTACCTCCGATCAGCAGATGGTGGAGATCGCCAAGGCGATCACCCGCGACGTGCGCGTGCTGGTTATGGACGAGCCCACCGCCACACTGACGGAAAACGAAGTATCGGTGCTGTTCGCACTCATCGACCGTTTGCGCCAGCGTGGCGTGGCGATTCTGTATATCTCCCACAAACTGCGTGAAATTGAGCAGATTGCCGACCGCGTGACGGTATTGCGCGACGGCCATTTGGTCGACAGCGGCCCCATGGCTGGACGCAGCAAGGAGGAGTTGGCCCGGTTGATGGTGGGGCGTGAGATCACTGAAATGTACCCACCGCGTACGCACCTCCCCTCCGATGCGCCGGTGGTACTGGAAGCGCGGGATATGGTGGTGCCCGGCGTCGTTAAACAGGCCAGCTTTACCCTGCGCCAGGGGGAAGTGTTGGGGTTTGGTGGCATCGTGGGCGCTGGCCGAACCGCGCTGATTGAAGCCGTACTGGGTCTGCGCAGTAAAAGCGCCGGTCAGGTGCTACGCAATGGTCAACCGGTGGTATTGCGACACCTGCGCGATGCGGTGCACCAACGAATTGCTTATCTCACCGAGGATCGCAAGGGCAAAGGCTTGGTGCTCAATATGGATCTGCGCTCCAACGTTACGTTGCTCAATTTACGCGCTCACTGCCATCCGCTTATTGACCGCCGCCGTGAAGAGCAGGCCTTTCAACAGGCCATCCAGCGCTTTGATATCCGCCTGCGGACGGCAGCGCGCACCGCTGCCGAACTCTCCGGCGGTAACCAGCAGAAGCTGCTGCTCGCCAAGGTGATGTCCATTGCCCCTGAAGTCGTGATTATCAACGAACCGACCCGGGGCATCGATGTGGGAACCAAGCACCAGATCTATCACTTTATCCATGAATTAACCGAGGCGGGCTGCTCGGTGATATTGATCTCTTCAGAAATGGGCGAGCTGATCGGCCTTTCCCACCGGGTGGCGGTAATGTGCGCCGGGGTACTCACCGGGGTGCTTGAAGGCGAGCAAATAAACGAACATGAAATCATGCAGTACGCATCCGGCATTAAGGGAGCAGAGGTCGATGAGCAGTGTCATGGCTAATAACAAAACGACTAATAAAGCAGCTAACCAAATGATCAAGCAAAAAGGCTTCGCCATAGACCTGAAAACCTGGGGGCCCTTTGTAGCACTGGTGGTTCTGGCGCTACTGGGCGTGCTGATTAATCCGGCTTTTTTGGGGCTGGATAATCTCTCGAACATGCTCACCCGCAGTGCCTTTATCGGCATTATTGCCATCGGCGCCACCTTCGTGATTACCGCCGGCGGGTTGGATCTTTCGGTAGGGGCAATGGCGGCCTTTATTGCCGGGGTTATGATTATTTTGATGAACAGCCTCGTCGAGCAGTTTGGCGCAGGGTTGACGACCGTGCTGTTCGGCGTGGGTGCCTCGCTGCTGCTGGGGCTGTGCGCTGGCTTTATCAACGGCATGGTGACTACCAAAGGCAAAATTGAGGCGTTTATTGTCACTCTCGGCACCATGGGGATTTACCGCTCACTGGTCACGTACCTCGCCGATGGCGGCACCCTCACCCTGGACTGGGCAGTGCGTGATATCTATCGGCCGATGTATTACGGCAGCTTCCTGGGCATCACCATTCCGGTCTGGGTGTTTCTATTTGTCGCCATTGTTGGCTACATCCTGCTCAACTACACCCGCTTCGGGCGCTACTGCTTTGCCATCGGCTCCAATGAAAAAGTGGCCGAATACAGCGCTATTCACGTCGATCGCATCAAAACCATGACCTACATGCTGCAGGGTGTGTGCGTGGCCTTGGCGACAATTATCTATGTGCCCCGGCTGGGCTCTGCATCGGGTGCCACCGGGGTACTCTGGGAGCTGGAGGCGATTGCCGCGGTGATCATCGGCGGCACCATGCTCAAGGGCGGGCATGGGCGTATCTGGGGCACGGTGGTGGGCGCCATCATGCTTACCATGATTGGCAATATTCTCAACTTGACCGATGCCATTTCCAACTATCTCAACGGGACGGTGCAGGGGATCATCATCATTGTGGCGGTCTACCTGCAGCGTGCCTCGTGGAGAAAAGCAGCGCCTTAAGGCACTGAAACGAATGTAAAAACCAGAAAAACGTTCGCAACATCAACCCTTAGCAGCTCGCAACGCAGCAAGTAAAAACAGCAAAACAATTACAAACACGAAAGGAGCATCACTATGCGAACCATCAAGACAGCAGTGAAGGCCTGCGTCACTACTGCAGCACTCACTTCAGCAATAGGGCTCTCCGGCGCCGCGGTTGCCCAGGAGTACACCATCGGTGTCTCCATTCCCGCCGCCACCCATGGTTGGACGGGGGGCGTTAACTACCATGCCGAAGAGGCCAAAAAACGCCTCGAGGAGCTCTATCCTGACATTGAGATCACCATCTCCACAGCGGGCACGGCGGGAGAGCAGGCCAATGATCTAGAAGACTTGGTGTCGCTGCGCAACATCGACGCGCTGGTGGTGCTGCCGTTTGAGTCTGGGCCACTGACCGATCCGGTGCGCCGGGTTAAAGAGTCTGGGGTGTTCGTCACCGTGGTAGATCGAGGCCTGACGGAAGAGGGGATCCAGGATCTCTATGTAGCGGGGAATAACCATGAACTAGGCCGCGTGTCCGGCGAGTACATCCGCGAGCGCCTTGATGATCAGGGCGACATTGTGGTGCTGCGCGGTATTCCCACGGTGATCGACGATGAGCGGGTGCAGGGCTTCCAGGAAGCGATCGAAGGCTCCGAGGTCAACATCCTCGATATGCAGCATGCCAACTGGAACCGTGATGATGGCTTTGAAGTGATGCAGGACTACCTATCGCGCTTCGACAATATCGACGCCGTCTGGGCCCAGGATGACGATATCGCGCTAGGGGTAATTGAAGCAGTGCGCCAGGCGGATCGTGAAGACGAGCTGTTTATCGTCGGCGGGGCGGGCATGAAGGACATTATTAAACGGGTGATGGATGGTGATGAGCTGGTGCCAGTGGACGTGTTGTATCCACCTGCCATGATCGCCACTGCCATGGACCTGACCGTACAACACTTTGTCTCCAATGGCCCGGTGTTGGGTGAGTACATTCTAGGCTCGCCGCTGATTACCCAGGAGAATGCCGAGCAGTACTACTTCCCCGATTCGCCGTTCTGACCGCGTATTGATTGCGTAGTGATTAATAGGCGCGGGTAAAAGCACCACTCCTTCCCGCGCCTACCCAAGCACTTAATCCAAACGATATTGAGAGAGTCCTATGAAAACAATCAAAGGGCCAGCGCTCTTTCTCGCCCAGTTCGCCGGTGACGAAGCCCCCTTTAATAGCCTCGACAGCATTGCTGCCTGGGCGGCGGGGCTTGGGTATCAAGGCGTGCAGATTCCCAGCTGGGATGCACGCATGATCGATCTCAAACGTGCTGCCGAGAGCCGCACCTACTGCGATGAGATCAAAGGCACACTGGCCGAGCACGGCTTAGCGCTTACCGAGCTCTCCACTCATCTTCAGGGCCAGTTGGTCGCCGTACATCCTGTTTACGACGAGATGTTCGATGGTTTTGCGGTACCCGAGGTTCGCGGTAATCCCAAGGCACGCCAGGCCTGGGCCGTTGAGCAGCTCAAGCTGGCCGCCAAGGCATCGCAAAACCTGGGACTCACCGACCACGGCACCTTTTCCGGGTCGTTGGCGTGGCCGTTCATCTATCCCTGGCCCCAGCGTCCGGCGGGTTTGGTCGAAACCGCTTTTGACGAACTGGCGAATCGCTGGCGCCCGATTCTGGATGCGTTTGATGAGGCGGGCGTGAACCTCTGCTACGAGATTCATCCCGGCGAAGACCTGCACGACGGCATCACCTTTGAGATGTTTCTTGAGCGGGTCGGCAACCACCCGCGCTGCCATATCCTTTATGACCCTAGCCACCTAATTCTGCAGCAGCTCGACTACCGCGGCTTTCTGGACGTCTATCGCGACCACATTCAGATGTTTCACGTTAAGGACGCCGAGTTTAATCCCAGCCCCAAGCAGGGCGTTTACTCAGGCTATCAGTCGTGGACGGAGCGCGCGGGGCGCTTTCGCTCCCTGGGCGATGGCCAAATCGACTTCAAGTCGATCTTTTCCTGGATGGCGGCCAACGACTACCACGGTTGGGCGGTACTGGAGTGGGAGTGCTGCCTGAAACACCCGGAAGTCGGCGCCCGGGAAGGTGCGACCTTTATCCGCGATCACATTATTGAGGTCACCGAGCGGGCCTTTGATGACTTCGCTGACGGCGGCTCCGACCAAGCCGCCAATCGCCGCATCCTCGGTCTTTAATAACGAGCCTCAATTAATTCAACCCCATTAATTCAACGACAGCGGAAGGGCAATACGACATGAGCAATCAACACGACACGCCGCGTCGGCTGCGCCTGGGCATGGTCGGCGGTGGCCAGGGAGCGTTTATCGGCGGGGTGCACCGCATCGCCGCGCGGTTGGATGACCATTTCGAACTGGTTGCCGGGGCCTTTGCCTCTGACCCTGATCGCAGCCGGGCCGCCGCCGCGGAGCTGCACGTTGACGCCGAACGCGCTTACCCCGACTACCAGACCCTGGCCGAAGCGGAGCGCAAGCGCTCGGATGGTATCGATGTGGTCGCCATTGTGACCCCCAACCATGTGCACTTCGACGTGGCGCGCACTTTTTTAGAAGCGGGTTTTCACGTCATCTGCGACAAGCCGATGACGATCACCCTGGAAGAGGCGCAAACCCTCGCCGAGCTGGTGGAACGGACGGGACTGTTCTTCGGCTTAACCCATAACTACTCCGGCTACTCGCTGGTTCGCCAGGCGCGCGAGATGGTAGCTAACGGTGAGCTGGGTGATCTTCGCGTCGTCCAAGTGGAGTACCCGCAAGATTGGCTCTCCACCCGCCTGGAAGAGTGCGGCGTCAAGCAAGCCGAGTGGCGCACCGACCCCAAACGCAGCGGTCCGGCGGGCTGTTTGGGCGATATCGGCACTCACGCGTATCACCTGGCGCGCTATGTGACCGGCCTGCAACTGGAATCACTCACCGCCGATATGCACACCTTTGTCGAAGGGCGAGCGTTGGATGACAACGTACATATGCTGCTGCGCTTCAAGGGCGGTGCACGGGGCATGCTGTGGTCTAGCCAAGTTGCGCCGGGCAACGAAAACGGCCTGCAGCTACGCGTGTATGGCAGCAAGGGTGGCCTTGCCTGGCGCCAGGAAACGCCCAATCAGCTAGTGCATTCGCCACTGGGAGAGCCGCCACGGATATTGACCCGCAACGGCCCTGGCCTAGGCGAAGCCGCCATGGCGGCTGCACGCATTCCACCGGGGCATCCGGAAGGCTATCTCGAAGCCTTTGCCCAGCTCTATCGAGATTTCGCCGTGCAAATTCACGCCCATCAGCGGGGTGAACGCGCTGAGGCGCTGGCGATGCAAACACCGGGGGTAGCCGACGGTGTCGATGGCCTGACGTTTATTACCCGCGCGCTGGCCTCGTCCGCTGCCGGTGGGCAGTGGGTGGATATTTAAAACGCGGTTAAAGCACGCCTAAAAGAGAGAGGTGGGAAACAATATGAATCAGCACTCAGCGCGCTATACAAGCCTTGAACAGCGTGTGGTCTTTATTACCGGCGGCGGCAGCGGCATTGGCGCCTCGCTTACCCGAGCCTTTCACCTTCAGGGCGCGCGGGTGGTGTTTGTCGATATTAACGATGAGGCCAGCGAGGCGCTGGTCGAAGAGCTCCGCGCCGAGACCGGCAAAGCGCCGCGCTATCACCACTGTGATATCCGTGATGTGGCAAGCCTTCAGCAAGTGATAGCGGAGACCGGCCAAAACGTCGGGCCTATCCATACTCTGGTGAACAATGCCGCGAGCGATGATCGTCACGCCTGGCAGGATGTGGATGTTGCTTATTGGGATGAACGTATGTCGCTTAACCTGCGGCCGATGTTCTTTGCTGCCCAGGCAGCGGCAGAACAGATGATGCAAGCGGGAGGTGGCTCGATTATTAACTTTGGCTCGGTCAGCGTGCAAATGGCGTTAGGCGGTTTGCCCGCTTATGTGACTGCCAAAGCGGCCGTGCACGGTTTGACCCGCAGCCTGGCCCGGGAGCTGGGCGAGCACAATATTCGCGTTAATACGCTGGTGCCCGGCTCGGTGATGACCGAGCGGCAGCTCGAAAAGTGGATTAGCCCCGGCGACGAAGTCGCCATTCAACAACGCCAGTGCCTAAAAATGCGCCTTGAACCCCAGCATATCGCCCCCGCGGTGCTGTTTTTAGCCAGTGCCGAAAGCCAGGCCATCACCGCCCAGGAATTGGCGGTGGACGCGGGCTGGGCTTGAGGGACGGCTCAACAGCAAGCTTTAAAATAATATTAGGAGAATTTCATGCACGTATCTAACAAATACAACGTGCCCTGTTCACGCCCTCGTCACTTAGCGCTGGTTGTTGCCGCTGTTGCTGCTTTGGGGTCAGTAACCGCAGCCGCCGATACCACGGTGACGGTGCTAAGGATTGAGAGCAGTAGCGCTGAAAAGCGCTACTACGAGGAAGTGGTTGCCGCCTATGAGGCGGAGCACCCCGACGTTAATGTCGAGTTCGAATACCTTGCCAACGAGGCATACAAAACGCGCCTGCCCACCATGCTGCAGTCCAGCCAGCGTCCGGATATCTATTACACCTGGGGCGGTGAGGGGTTGCGCGATCAGGTGGACGCGGGGTTTGTCCGCGACCTGAGCGAGCCGATGCGCGATGGCTGGCAGGATATCTATCCAGAATCTGCAGTGCGCGCTTTTACCCTCGATGATCGCGTCTATGGCGCGCCGCTCTACGCCACGGTGGTGGGTATCTGGGCGAACACTGCCCTGACAGAACAAGCGGGAGTTGATGCGCAAGCGATCAAGACCTGGGAGGATTTTGAAAACGCCGTGGTGGCATTGCGGGAAGAGGGCATAACGCCGCTGGTGGTCGGTGGCCAGGATGGTTGGCCGCTGCACTTCTATTGGGGCTCTTTAGTCACCCGCCTAGCCGGTGGCGAGGGCATTGAAGCGGCCAAAAGTGGTGATAACAGCGGCTTTAACGGCGAACCGTTTGTACGCGCGGGGGAGATGCTGCAGTCGCTTGTTGAGCTTGATCCTTTTCAGTCCGGCTTTATGGCCACTTCCTACGAGCGTGCCAGCGGCATGTTTGGCGATGGCGAGGCCGCCTTCCACGTGATGGGTGACTGGGATTATCTTCCTTCCAAGCAGCGCTCAGTCAGTGGCGAGGGTGTCCCGGATGACGACTTGCTGTTTGTCCCTTTTCCAGAGGTCGAAGGTGGTGAGGGCAACGCACAGAGTTTTGGCGGGATGAATGGTTTTGCTGTCACCCGTGATGCGCCCGATGAAGCGGTCGACTTCCTGCGTTTTCTGCTCAATGCCGACAATCAGCGTAAAGCCGCCGCGACAGGCATCTTTGTGCCGGTTGCCGAGGGCTCAGCTGAAGCCCTTGAAACGCCCTATGCCCGCCGCGTTGCGGAGATTCTTGAGCAATCTGCCTTCCATCAAGTGTTCCTGGATCAAGCGCTGGGAACGTCCGTAGGCGCGACGATTAACGACATTAGCGGCGATTTGGCGCAAGGCGTCGTGACGCCCGAAGAGGCCGTCGCCCGGGTCGAAGAGGCCTGGCAGTTTAGATGATCCGCCCGCTAAAAGAGCACGCGCGTTACCGCCCGTGCTCATCCACGCTCTGGCTCGGAGTTTGCCATGACCACGCTTGACCGAACCGCCGTGCCGCGGAGAGGGAACGCTGACCGGGTGAAGAAAGGCTTGGTGAGCGGTAAATTCACCGCGCTATTAATCCTGCTCCCACCGGCGTTAATCCTTTTTTCGCTGTTCGTCATTCTGCCGCTAGCGGATGCCGTCTATTACAGCGGCTTTTCCTGGAATGGCTACGGTGCGCCCAGTGACTTTGTCGGCTCGCAAAATTATCAGCGCCTGCTCGATCACTCGGTGTTTCATACCGCGCTGTGGAATACCGCCAAGCTGATACTGGTATCGCTACTGATTCAGATGCCCCTGGCACTGGGATTAGCACTGTTGGTGTACCGTAAAACGCCCACCAATACCCTGTTCAGACTGGTGTTTTTTCTGCCCTATATCTTGGCGGAAGTGGCCGCGGGGCTCATCTGGAGCTTTGTTTTTGACGGCGACTATGGCATTACCAGTTCGCTGTTGCATGCTATGGGCCAGGAGTCGGTGTATGTGTTGGCCGACCATCAATGGGCGTTTCCGGCGATTATGACCGTGATCGTTTGGAAGTACTTTGGCTTCCATATGATGATCTACATTGCCGCCCTGCAGAGCGTGCCCAAGGATCTGGTTGAAGCCGCCAAGCTTGAAGGGGCTAAACCCCGCCAAGTGGCGCTTTTTGTACAAATCCCGCTGATTAAGCATGCCATCGTGGTGAGTGGTTTCTTTGCCATTATCGGTTCGCTACAGATCTTCGACATTATTATCCCGATGACCAACGGCGGCCCCTCTAACTCGACCCATACCATCGTTACCTACCTGTACAGCTTCGGTCTCTCACGACTCAATATTGGCTTTGGTAGCGCCGCTGCGGTAGTGCTGTTTGTGCTCGCTATCGGAATCGCCTTCTTCTACCAACGCACCACCGGCAAGGGGAGTAAGGCATGAAAAGTATCACTACCCGTAACACCCTGCGGGTGATCATCCTGATAGTGGTAGCGAGCGTGGTGATCGGCCCTCTGTTAGCGGCATTTTTCGGTGGCTTCAAGGGGAATTCAGAGCTGCGTACCAATCCGCTGTGGCTGCCTGATAGTTGGGCTGCCGACAATTACATCGGCATCCTGCTGGACGGCAATTTCTGGCGCTATTTGGGTAACTCGTTTTTCATCTCGTTAATGACGGTGTTTTTAACCCTGGTGGTGGGGGCCGCAGCGGCTTATGTGTTTTCGCAGATCCGCTTTTTCGGCGCCAAGATGATCCTCTCCTATCTGCTACTCGGTCTGATGTTTCCCTTTGCGGCGGCCATTCTGCCGCTGTTTATCAAGGTGCGGGATTTGGGCCTGCTGGATACCTATTGGGCGGTGATCTTGCCCCAGACAGCGTTTGGTTTGTCGTTAGCCATCCTGCTCTTTAAGGCTTTCTTCGACCAACTGCCCAAAGAGCTGTTTGAAGCGGCCTACGTCGATGGCTGCAGTTACTTGCGCTTCTTCTGGTCGTTCACGCTGCCGCTCTCGACCCCCATTCTGGCCACCGTGGGCGTGTTCGTCTTTGTGCAGAGCTGGAACAACTTTCTACTGCCGTTAGTGGTGCTCAATGACCGCTCTATCTACACCTGGCCGCTGGGCATGATGCAGTTCCAAGGGGAGTACCTGACCCAGTGGAACATGATTCTGGCCTTCGTGACCTTGACCATCATTCCGGCGGTTATTTTCTTTCTCGCCGCCCAGAAGTACATCGTGGCTGGCCTGACCGGCGGCTCGGTTAAGGGATAAAGGAGGATCCATAATGAACGATGTTATCCATAACCCTATTCTGGCCGGGTTCAATCCTGACCCCTCTATTTGTCGGGTAGGCGACGACTATTACTTGGCCACATCGACCTTTGAGTGGTACCCAGGCGTTCAGATTCATCACTCCCGCGATTTGGCTAACTGGACGCTGGTCACACGGCCCTTGAGCCGTGCCAGCCAACTAGATATGCGCGGCAATCCGGACTCATGCGGAATCTGGGCGCCCTGCTTAAGCTACGCCGACGGGCTGTTCTGGCTGGTTTATACCGACATGAAACGTTATGAGGGGAACTTCAAGGATGGACATAATTACGTGGTGACAGCGCCGCGTATCGAGGGGCCCTGGAGCGATCCGGTCTACCTGAATTCAAGTGGCTTTGACCCTTCACTGTTTCACGATTCCGATGGCCGAAAGTGGTTGATCAACCTGCAGTGGGATTATCGCCAGCGCGAAGGACGGGATCGTTTCGGCGGAATAGTGCTGCAACATTACGATCCTGAGCAACGCCGCTTGGTGGGCGATATCACCAATATTTTCGCCGGTACCGAAATGAAGCTTACAGAAGGTTCGCATCTCTACTGGCGCGATGGTTGGTACCACCTCTTGGTGGCCGAGGGCGGCACGGGTTACCAGCATGCGGTGACCATGGCGCGTTCCAAAACGCTGACAGGCCCTTACGAGGTACATCCCAACAATCCACTTCTGACGAGTCGACATGATCCTGAAAACCCGCTACAGCGGGCTGGCCATGCAGACTTGGTCGACTCCCCTGAAGGTGACACTTATCTGGTGCATTTATGCAGTAGACCTCTGACAGGCACCCGGCTATCGCCGATGGGGCGCGAGACCGCTATTCAGCGCGTGGAGTGGGGCGAAGATGGCTGGCTACGGCTCGCTGATGAGGGCAATGTACCAGCGTTAGAGGTGGCGATGAGTGGGGTGACGCAGAAGCTGCCTGCTCATGCAGAGCACTACGATTTCAAATCAGCAACGCTGCCCGATGCGTTTCAGTGGCTGCGTACCCCCTATCCGGAACGGCTGTTTTCGCTCACTGAACGGCCTGGCTACTTACGTCTTTTTGGCCGTGAATCGGTAGGTTCCTGGTTTGAGCAGGCGCTAGTGGCACGTCGTCAGGACAGCATCCACTGCAGTGCCGAAACGACACTCATCTTTGAACCCGAGGACATTCAGCAGTTTGCCGGGCTTATCGCCTACTACAACCGCTTCAAGTTCCATTATTTAGCGGTGACCTTGAACGATGCAGGCGACAAGCTGCTCAGCATTATCAGTTGCCTGGATGATTGGCCGAACGGCAATCTGAGTACCGTCGAAGAAGGTGTCCGCCTTGCCCCTGATGCCACTATTCGGCTTGGGCTGGATATCCATGCCCGGGAGCTGCGCTTTCGCTATGCCCAGGGAGATCAGCCCTGGCAATCGATTGGTCCTGCGTTAGATGCTGGCCTGCTTTCCGACGAAGGCAGCGGTCGTGCCCACGGCTATTTCACCGGCAATTTTCTAGGAATGGCCGCCCACGACATTAGTGGACGCGGCACCCCCGCCGATTTCCAGGCGTTTTGCTATCGCCGCGCCCCTCTTTCAGAGACGAGATAAGCTCATGGCTGAAGTAACACTACGCGACATCGAAAAGACGTTTCATGGCAAAACCACGGTAATCCCTGATTTAAATCTGCATATCGAAGATGGCTCTTTCACTGTGCTGGTTGGGCCTTCTGGCTGCGGAAAATCCACCTTGCTGCGCATGATTGCGGGCCTGGAGACCGTGACCCAGGGCACGATCACTATCGGCGGGGAAGACGTTACCACTGCCGAGCCGAGTGACCGGGACATTGCCATGGTTTTCCAGTCCTACGCGCTTTACCCGCACATGACGGTCGCTCGCAATATCGACTTCGGCATGCGGCTGGCAAAAGTGCCCAGCAAAGAACGGGAAGCCAAAGTGACCGAGGCCGCGCGCTTGCTCAATCTTGAGGATCTGCTCGAGCGTAAACCTGCTGAGCTCTCTGGGGGGCAGCGCCAGCGGGTGGCCATTGGCCGTGCCATTGTGCGCAGCCCCGGCGTATTTCTGTTCGACGAGCCGCTCTCTAATCTGGACGCTTCGTTACGCAACCGCATGCGGGTCGAGTTGGCCGAACTGCATCAACGGCTCGATACCACCATGGTGTATGTCACCCACGATCAGGTCGAGGCGATGACCCTGGCCGACTGCATTGTGGTGATGAACGCCGGGAAGATTGAGCAAATGGGCAAGCCCATGGCGCTTTACCAGCGCCCTGAAACACTGTTTGTCGCTGGTTTTATTGGCTCGCCGAAAATGAACTTAATCGAAGGGCCGCTAGCGGCGGCCTATGGCGCCACCACCCTAGGCATCCGGCCCGAGCATCTAGAGGTAAGCCGTGATCAGGGTGAGTGGAAAGGGCGTGTGCGGTTCATCGAGAAGCTCGGCGCTGACGCCTTTGCCTATGTGGACAGCGAGCAGGCCGGCCCGCTCACCGTGCGTCTCTCCGGCGATGTCGAACTGAGTAATGGCGACACGCTGTTCATTACTCCGCAACAGACCCAGCTTCACGCGTTCGATGCCGGCGGACAGCGGCTGCCTGACGACGCGGTTCACCAACGCTCAACCAGTCGCGAGAGCACGCTACACCATTAGCTACTACCAATTTTCCAACCACCAATATGCAAAACAACGCTCAATAACAAATCCAAGGAGCTAGATAATGACAACACAAAGAACGCTAAGCCGCTCATCGTATATTTTGGTGATCTGTTGTATTGCCGCCATCGGCGGTTTCCTGTTTGGTTTCGACAGTGGCGTGATCAACGGCACGGTGGATGGCCTACAGGCCTCTTTTAACTCCGATAGCGCAGGCACTGGTTTCAATGTGGCGTCGATGTTACTGGGCTGCGCGATCGGTGCTTTCTTTGCTGGTCGTCTGGCGGATCGCTTTGGCCGCCGTACGTTGTTGATCGTGGCCGCTGTGTTCTTCCTGATCAGTGCCTGGGGCTCCGGCGTTGCCGGTAGTTCTATGGAGTTTGTGATATATCGCATTCTCGGTGGGCTTGCCGTAGGCGCCGCCAGTGTCATGACCCCGGCTTATATCAGTGAGGTAGCACCATCGGCCTACCGAGGACGTTTAGCTACTATTCAACAGGTGGCGATTATTTCTGGCCTTTTTATGGCATTTTTGAGTAATTATGTCTTGGCCTATGTAGCGGGCTCGGCCATGTCAGAACTGTGGTTTGGCTTCGCGACCTGGCGTTGGATGTTCTGGATTGAGCTGATACCGGCTGCCGTATTCCTGGTGGCATTGCTGTTTATCCCTGAAAGCCCGCGCTACCTGATCAGCACCGGTAAGCAGGGCGAAGCCCGCCGTGTGCTTGGGTTAGTAATGCCTGAGCGTGATGTCAGCACCAAAATTGATGAAATTAATACCACTCTGGATCAAGATCACAAGCCACGGTTGAAAGATGTGATCAACCGCTCCACGGGCAAGATACATGGCATCGTCTGGGTGGGGATTGGCTTGGCGGTTTTCCAGCAATTGGTGGGCATTAACGTCGTTTTCTACTATGGCGCAGTGCTATGGCAGTCAGTGGGTTTCTCCGAAGGCGATGCGCTACTCATCAATGTGATCTCCGGTGCCGTGAGTATTGGTGCCTGCCTGCTCGCCATTGCGCTGATCGACAAAATTGGTCGCAAGCCGCTGCTTTGGGGTGGTTCGGTTGGCATGGCGGCGACACTAGCGTGCCTCTCTTACGCGTTCTCTACGGCGACGATGGTGGATGGCAGCCTACAGTTATCGAGTGACATGGGCGTATTTGCGCTGCTGTGTGCCAACCTTTATGTGCTGTTTTTTAACGCCTCGTGGGGGCCGGTGATGTGGGTCATGCTGGGAGAGATGTTCCCCAATCAAATGCGTGGTTCGGGGTTGGCGATTGCAGGCCTTTTCCAATGGCTAGCCAACTTCGGTATCACCATGACCTTCCCTATCATGCTGGCATCTATTGGCTTGTTTGGGGCCTACGGGTTTTATGCGATCAGTGCTGTTGCCTCTGTCTTCTTTGTTATCTACTTCGTCAAAGAGACGCGCGGGAAAGAGCTCGAAGAGATGGCTTACGAGTAAGTCACAATGTTGCCCCGATGGCCTGATTAATCGGGGATCATGTGCCTATTTTAAACAGTATAAGGCTAGTTTTTGTTAATAAAATCAATGGTTTGTTGGTCGTTTAAAACATATAAGCAGTTGTTTAACAATGCTTTTTGCTTACTGCTGGCGCAAGGTGGCACGGTGGCTGCAATGGACAGGTTAAGAGCGTAGCAGGTAGGACGACCTGGCGTTCTTACCCTTTAAACCGACGTGCAATGCTCGCACGGATGTTTAATTTAAGCAGTAAAGCCATTTATAGGAGCAGTATCATGATGAAGACGGAATCTCTCAAGAAACTTGGCATCCTAGGTGTATCATTTGGCCTGTTGGCCAGCCCACTTGCGTTTGCTCAAGTGGACAGCAGTGACGAGTACGAAGAACCGACCCCGCAAGAAGAAACGACGCAGGATGATCAAGGTAACTACAACAGCTACGACACTGAGCAAGATAAAGGTTCGGATGTAGGCACTGAGTACGAAGAGGAAGAGGAAGAATTCACTTACGAAGAAGAGGAAGAGGAGCAAGAAGTACCCACCACCGATGAAGAGGAGGATGATTCCGGCTGGTAATTGCAATCTTTAAGGAATAACTTTTCTCGGGCTCAAGGATGAGCCGACGGATGCCCCGCCAATTGCGGGGCATCTTTGTGTGTGGCCGTTAACAGTATCAACCAAGGAGCACGATATAATTTCGCGCTAAGGTGTTAAGCATCGGCGCGCTTAACAATTTGAGAACGCTACCCACAAGGATGTCTCGATGCCCCTGAACTGGTCACCCCTAAAATGGACAGACAAGCCTCAATTGCCCAAGGCCGAGGGCCGCATAGCGGCGATTGACCTGGCCCGTGGTATAGCCATCGGTTTGATGATTATTAGCCACTCAGTCAGTGGGTTAGTCGGCATTCGCAATGTACCTGATTGGGGGATGGTGCCGGTTCATTTTCTGACTAAATTCTCCTCTTCGCTGTTTATTGTGGTGTTTGGCATTGCCCTGGCGGTGGCGTTTCTTTCCCACACTCAAAGCGATGACTGGCCTAAGCGCCGGTTAAAGCTGTGGCTGCGCGCTGTAGAAGTATGGTTCTGGTACAAAGCGCTCCTTGTCATAGAAATGCTGCCGTTCTACTCGCCCAGCGAGATCGTCGATGCGTTGCTCTATGGCCGATTTGCCATTTGGGTAGAAATCTTAGGCTTCTACGCCATCGCGCTGCTTTGGGTGCCGCTGATTCTGCCGCTCTGGGCGCGGGCGCCGCTTTGGAGTCGACTCGCCACCATTGGCGGATTAACCGCCCTGACTATTTGGCTGCAAAGCCTTACGTTTGGCGGCAACGATATTCTGAAGGCGCTGCTGGTAGATCATGAAGACCACTATACCTGGGGGCAAATTAGCCGTGCGCCGATGATTCTAGTCGGGCTGCTTATCGGTGAAGCGTTGCTGCGCTGCTACTTCGACTCCGCCAAACGGCGCCGCTTAGTGCTCGCTCTGTTGGGCCTGGGTGCGCTGATGGTGGCGGGGTTTTATGCGCTGGCATTTATCAGTGGCGATGTACATGCGGCGATGCTGGCGGTGGCCAACAATGTCGGCAAACACCCGCCAGGGCTTGAGTTTATGCTGTTTAGCTTGGGCGGTGCACTGGTGCTGTTAGCCCTAGCTTTAGCCGGGGGCGCCAAAGCCGCCAAGGCACTTTTGCCGCTGACGATGGTCGGTTCAGATGCCCTTAAAGCGTTTATTTTCCATATTGTGATGATCTTTTTAGTGCTGCGCTTTTTGTGGGAAGGCGAGGGAATGTACACCTATCCACAGGCGCTTGGCGTAGGCGGTCTGTTGATACTTGGCGCCGCAGCGTGGATTTGGTTGACCCGTTGGATGGCTAACCACCGCTAAAAGCGATTAATAACTGCTGGAGTTACGATTTGCGACACTGGATACAACGTGGGCTGGTGGCAGTAGCGCTGATGATGGCGCTCCCTGCTCATGCCAATGAGTATGATACAAATTGGTACGATGCGCATTGGTACTATGAGGTAGATAAAAAGAGCACCTGGCAGGGCGATTTAACCGCGCGCTTGAAGGCTATCGAAGACGTCTTTGAGGGGCAACTGGGCGTTTATGTACGAAACCTCGCCAGTGGTGAAGCATTTTCATGGCGCGCCGATGATCCTTGGTATTTAGCCTCGCTGATTAAAATACCGGTGGCAGCGCAGGTGCTTGCAGAGCGCCAGACGGGTACGTTGACGTTGGATGAGCGATTAACGCTTGCGCGTAGTGACTTTGTCGATGGCGCGGGCCCCACCAATTGGCACGACCCCGGCACGCTTATCTCTATCCGTTACTTGATGGAGCAGATGATTACCGTCAGCGATAACACCGCCACCGATATGCTGATTGGCCGCGTGGGGCTGGCGGCAGTTAACGCACGCGCCCATACGATGATCGCCGCAAGCGGTGGTAACTCCGGTGAGATAGGCCCTATCTCTAAACTGGTCGGCGTACGCCAAGGCGTTTACGGTGAACTCCACCCTGACGCGCGGGAGCTTGGCGGGATGGATTTTATCGCCCTGCGTCAGCACTCGGTGAGCCAGCGTGGGCAGGCGTTAGCCCGCGTCCTAGGCGTTAGTACGGCGTCCTTCACCCAACCTGATTACGGCCATGCATTTGATGCTTACGAAGCCACCGGTGAAAACGTGGGCACCCTAAGCGCCTTTGGCGACCTGCTCGCCAGCCTGCACCCTGTTCAACAAGGAAGTGCCATGGATGATTTAGATGACGAACAGCGGCAAACGTTGTTGGCGCTTATGCAGCGAACCCGTTCCGGCAAACAGCGCCTTAAGGCAGGTATGGGAAGCGGCATAAGCTTCGCCCATAAAACCGGCACTCAGCAGCGGCGTAGCTGCGATGCCGGTATAGCCGAGCGCACTAACGCGGATACTGCAACACAAGGGCCCTGGGTAATTGTCACCTGTACCCGCGGGCCAGAGGCGGTAAGCGATCACGAACGCGCCTTGGCCCGTGTGGGCGAAGCGTTGCGCTATAGCGGAGCCCTGGGTAAGCCGTGGTAAACTACCGCCCCGAATGACCCCTCAGAACATCATTAGTTAGGAGTAACCTATGACACGCGCCAGCGCCCGCCACATTTTGGTCAGCAGTGAAGAGCAGTGCCTAGCACTCAAAGAAGAAATTCAAAATGGCCGCGACTTTGCCGAAGTAGCTAAAGAGCACTCCAGCTGCCCCTCTAGTCGTCAAGGTGGCGATCTCGGTAGTTTTGGTCCCGGCCAGATGGTGCCCGAGTTCGATAAGGTTGTCTTCAACGACGAAGTAGGCCAAGTACACGGCCCGGTGAAAACCCAGTTTGGTTACCACCTGCTGGAAATTACCGAACGCACTTAACTTTTCCTAACCAAACGCTCTTAATTGCGCCTAAAAGGCCGTCAAGCGTTGCGGTCATTCGACCGCAACGTGAGGAGTACGCCTTGAACGACCCGATTATTACTATTAACGGCCTGAATAAAACCTACGAGGGTGGCTTTCAGGCGTTAACCCATATCGATTTAACTATCCACCGTGGCGAGATATTTGCCCTGCTTGGCCCCAATGGCGCAGGTAAGACCACGTTGATTAGTGTGGTCTGCGGTTTGGTTAACCCCACCGCTGGTCATGTGTTGGTAGACGGGTTCGATAATATTACCCACTACCGCCAAGCCCGCGAGCGCATTGGGTTAGTGCCCCAAGAGCTGACCAACGAAGCGTTTGAAACCGTCTGGAACACCGTCAGTTTCAGTCGTGGTCTGTTTGGCAAAGCGCCCAATCCTGCGCATATCGAAAAAGTGCTTAAGTCGCTGGCGCTTTGGGATAAGCGCAACAACCGCTTGATGACACTCTCGGGTGGCATGAAGCGCCGTGTGCTAATCGCCAAAGCGCTCTCCCACGAGCCGCGCATACTGTTTTTGGATGAGCCCACCGCAGGGGTCGACGTTGAGCTGCGCCGGGATATGTGGGAAGTAGTGCGCCAGCTACGCGATAACGGCGTGACGATTATTTTAACCACTCATTATATCGAAGAAGCCGAAGAGATGGCCGACCGCATCGGCGTTATCAATCGCGGTGAGCTGGTGCTGGTGGAAGAAAAAGCGGCGTTAATGAGCAAACTGGGCAGCAAACAGCTAACCCTGAACCTGCACAGCCCGCTGACAGAGATACCTGCACACCTGCAGCGCTTTGAGCTAAGCCTAGCCGCTGAAGGGTATGAGCTGATCTATACCTATGACGGTAGCCAGGAAGAGGATGGTCACGCTATTTCAGAGCTGTTGACCGCGCTTGAACGAGAGGGCGTCACCTTTAAAGACCTGAACACTCGGCAAAGCTCGCTTGAAGATATTTTCGTTGATTTGGTTAAGGAGCGAGCATGAACCTGCACCCCGTTCGCGCTATTTATATGGCGGAAATGGCGCGCACGCGCCGCACGCTACTGCAAAGTATTGTTTCGCCGGTCATTTCAACGTCGCTTTACTTTGTCGTCTTTGGTGCCGCGATTGGCTCACGAATCAGTGAGGTCAACGGGGTTAGCTACGGCGCTTTTATTGTGCCGGGGCTGATTATGCTAATGCTGCTCACCCAGAGTGTTTCAAACGCCTCTTTCGGCATCTTCTTTCCGAAATTTTCCGGCAGTATTTACGAGCTGCTGTCGGCGCCTATCTCGCATTTAGAAATTGTGATCGGCTACGTGGGGGCGGCGGCCTCGAAATCGATTCTGCTGGGGCTGATTATTTTGGCTACCTCGGGCTTGTTTGTACCGCTGGAAATCGCCCATCCGTTCTGGATGCTGACGTTCCTGGTGCTAACCGCCGTCACCTTTAGCCTACTCGGCTTTATCATCGGCATTTGGGCTGATGGCTTTGACCGGCTGCAGCTGGTGCCGCTGCTGGTGATTACCCCGCTGACCTTTTTGGGTGGCAGCTTCTACTCCATCGATATGCTGCCGCCGTTCTGGCAAACCATCACGCTGGCTAACCCCGTTGTGTACCTGGTGAGTGGCTTTCGCTGGAGTTTTTACGGTATCAGCGATGTAAGCCTTGCTGCGAGTGTGGGCATGATTGCCCTCTTTCTCGCGGCTTGCCTGGTCGCCATTGGCTGGATTTTCCGAACTGGTTACCGCCTCAAACCCTGACTCTTTTTTTAAACTCTGGAAGCTAGTAGACCTTTATGCCACTACTGCAAAGTATTGTGCACCGCCTCGATCCGACGCTTGACGGTGAGCGCCTAACCCTAACCGCTGCGCCTCAATCAGAGCAGGCAGCGCCCAGTGACGACTCAGTGATGGCGACCCTGGTGGGTACGCTCAATGACACCTACAACACCAAGCCCAAAGGCTGGGGGCGCTTTGCCGAAGAGGGCGAACAGGCTGGGCCGCTTGCCATGTGGCTGCGCAACTATTTGGCGGGTGATAAAAGCTTTGCTGAGCTTTCTGTTGAACTGGCTGAACGGCTCGTCAAGCAGCTTCAAGAGCAGTTGTCAGTAAGTGGTTACTTAGTGTTCAGCCACCAGCGCCAAGGTGATACTGAAACACTGCTGATGGCATTGGTGCACCAGCGCGAAGGGATTGGCATTAATGATGACCACCACGCCATCCCTGCGGCCCAGCTCAATACCAGCCAGCTTACCCTGGCGGCGCGCATCAACCTTACCCAATGGCAGAGCGAGGCACCAAATGCACAGTATGTCTCGTTCCTAAAAGATCGCGGTGGTAAAAAACTCGCTGAGGGCTTGGTGGCATTGCTGGGTATGGAAGAGGGCGTCGATGCCCCGGCCGAAACCCGCACGCTGCTGAAAGCGTTTAGCGACTACGTCGAGAAAGAGGATTATGACGACGAGGTGAGCCGAGAAAAAACCGACACGCTGGTGGACTACGCCAATGAACAGCTTCGCCGTGGCGAACCAATGACCTTGGAAGAGCTTTCAGGACTGGTGGACGAACAGCAGCCGAAAGCCTTTTACGACCATATTCGCAACGCTGATTACGGGCTCTCGCCGGAAATCCCCCCCGATAAGCGCACCTTGAGCCAGTTCCGCCGCTTTACCGGCCGAGCGGGTGGCGTATCGATTAGCTTTGATTCGCACCTGCTGGGCTCAAGCATCGAGTACGACGCCACCCAGGATCGCCTGATTATCAAACAAGTGCCCAAGCAGTTAAGAGAGCAGCTTACCAAGAAGGATTGAGGTAAGGACGACGCTGTAGCTACCTAGGAGCCCCCTATGCTGAACGCCATTAGTGATTTCTTCCAGCGCTCGCTGGCGCAACCCGAGCAGCGCGAAAATCAAACGCTTACGCTGGAACTGGCAACCGCAGCACTGCTGTGTGAAATCGTCCGCGCCGATTACGACACCACCGATGAAGAGCTTGCCGCGCTGCGTCTTATGCTTACCGAGCGCTACCGGCTAAGCGCAAACGATGTGGAAGAGCTGATGACGTTGGCACAAGCAGAAGTGGATGAGGCCGTCGATCATTACCAGTTTGTTAGCCTGATCAAAGAGCACTATAACTACGACCAGCGTTGCGAGCTGGTCGCGCAAATGTGGCAACTGGCCTGGGCCGACGGCAGCGTTGACCCACTTGAAGAGCACCGTATTCGCCGCTTGGCGGACTTACTGTATGTTAGCCATAGCGATTTTATCCGTACCAAGCTGCACGTAGAGGAGCGCAATAAACCCGATGCATAACCGCAACGAAGACTCGAATTTAATGGATCTAATTAGCTCGATTGAGCGTATGGAGCAGGATGCTTCGCGGGTCAGCGTTGACGATGTTGTTCACGCCGTTGGACGACGCTCGTTTGGGCCGCTGCTGCTGGTTGCCGGGCTGATTACGCTCACCCCGATCATTGGCGATATACCCGGCATGCCGACCTTAATGGCCGCATTGGTACTGCTGGTTTCCGTGCAGTTACTAGCGGGAAGTGAGGCGTTTTGGTTGCCCCGCTGGTTGCTAAAACGCTCTCTTTCCCGTCAAAAGTTTGATAAAGGCATTCAGCTGATGAAAAAGCCTGCCCGCTGGATAGATGGACTATTGCGGGTGCGGTTACCTTGGCTGACGGGCTACATCGGTATCCGGGTAACTGCCGTAATGTGTTTATTGATTGCCTTGGCCATGCCGCCGATGGAGTTTATTCCCTTTTCGGCCAACGGAGCGGGGCTTGCGCTAACCCTGCTGGGGTTAGGCTTGGTTGCCCGTGATGGTATAGCGCTGCTGCTGGGTTTCGCGCTGTTCGGCGCCACCTTCGCCTTCATTACGATGAGCCTGGTATAACAAAACCTGAGATAACAAAAGGAGTATCGGCATGTCTGATCCGGTTTCAACGCCGCCGCCTAACCCCCCAGAGAGCCAGAATCACTGGGAGCGGCGCATTGAAACGGCGCTTTGGAATTCGCGCTTTTTGGTTATGCTGGCGGTCGTGCCCAGCTTATTGGGTTCATTGATGCTGTTTATCGTCGGTACCGTGGATATTTTCAAGGTAGTCGCCGACGTGATGGGTTACTACTTATTGGGTGGCACCCAGGATATTCACGACAGCCTAGTGCCCGATATTATCATTGCGGTGGACATTTATCTGATTGCCATCGTATTGCTGATTTTCGGCTTAGGTGTTTACCGACTGTTTGTCTCCCGCATTGATCAAGCCGAAGAGAGTAATCTGCGCCACCCTTTTAACGTCGCCTCATTAGATCAACTGAAAGATAAAATCGCTCGGGTGGTGATACTAGCGGTGATCATTGAGTTTTTCCGCGCCGTGGTGGATATCCGTTTTGCCACGCCCCTGGAAGCCATCTACTTAGCGCTTTCAGTGCTGGCGCTGGCAGCCGCGCTCTACCTGATGAGCCTCGGCCACAAAGGCGAGTAAGCGCACTCGCGACCAGGCTGTGCTACTCATCATTTTCAGCTAACAAACCTTCTACCAGCCTGTTTAACCGCTGCTGGAACTGCCCGCCCGGCGAGGGTGGGTTAGGGTCTGAGGTGATCACTACAGTCATCTCACGTTCTGGAATAACGTAAAGCGCCTGACCGCCATAGCCACGCCCGTAGTAAACGTCTTCGCCTGCCAACTGAGTAACAAACCAACCAAAGCCGTATCCGTCGCCAGTCCAGCGCGATGTACCGCGCGGCTGCCATGATTCTTCCACCCAACCCTCCGGCAGAACGCGCTGCTCGTCTCCTGCCTCATTAACCACGATGCCATCATTCCGATACAGCTCGCCCACCTCTATCAGTGCTCGCGGCGAGAGCTGCATATCATTGCCGCCAAAGTAGATCCCTTGTGGGTCGCGTAGCCAGGGGCGAATGGTGATATTAAGCGGATCACCCAATAGGCGCTGGGCAAGGGCATGGGTCGTCTCCCCGCTGGCGTGGGTGAGCGCGGCGGAAAGTAGATGGCTGGTACCGGTGGAGTAGAGCATCTGCCCACCCGGCTCATCCACAAATGGGCGCGTCATCGCATCGTTCACCCAGTTGGCGCTTGCCACCCAAGCGCCATAGTTGCTGCCAGAAGTGCGCTCAAGCCCAGCCTGCTGGGCGAGCAGGTGCGCCACAGTGATATCCCCAACTTGCGGATCAATACCGCGCGGTAGGTGTTCGCCAAACAGCGCCACCATAGGTTGCTCAGCGGATTCAATGATGCCCGCTTCAATCGCTGCACCCGTAATGGCAGCCAGCACCGTTTTGGACAGCGATTTAATATTGGTAGGCGACGCCACCCCCGGCCCACCCTGGTGAAGCTCGTGGATAATCGCACCGTCATAGGCCACTACCACGCTGTGCACGCGGTTTAGCTGGTTGGTTTGCCGGTCTAGCGTCTGGAGTGTGTTTGCAGAAGGTTCATTAGCGGCTGCATAGGCGGTGGGTAACAACGAAGTAACAGCAAACGAAACAAGCAAAGCAGTAGCGCGCATCGCAACACCTTCGGTATAAGTGGCAAAGGTTCGAGGTTTAGAAGTAGCAGAGGTTCCACAGCAGATAGCACAGCCACTTTCTAAAAGGGGAATGCAGCGACATTACGCAAAAGCAGAAAAAGCCTGCTAGGATGGAGGTGTTGGCTAATGGGTAAGCAAGCCTTTGATTTCTCTAAAACGCAATAAGCAAGGAGTGCCCTATGCGTAATATTATCTACATTATTGGTCTTATCGTGGTTGTGCTGTTCATTCTGTCGATGCTCGGCCTGCGCTAAGCTAACAGAATTAGGTCTTATAGAGCCAAGCTCTAAAAACGAGCCTGAAGAACAAGACCAAGCAAAAAACCGCCCAAAAGCTTTCGCTTATGGGCGGTTTTTTTATGAGCATCTTTTATTAGCTCTTTTGATAAGCAATGCGTGACAGCAGCATATGTTAAGCGCAATCAGCAGCCCCCTGACCGAACATATCAAACATAATTTCACGGCCGAGACGGGTCAAAACAAAGCGGCCATACTCATTGAAAGTGGCTGCTTCACTGGCTTCCATGACCTTCTGGCAGGTTGCCCAGGTGGGTGCTGCAGCACAAAGTGTGAGCAATTCACGCTGAGCTAAACCGCGTTGAGGCAAGGTAATAGTTTCAAGTACATGGCCATTGTCGTAGAGCAGCTCAGCGGCAATCGATAAACACTGGCGAAGGCTACGTTGAACGTTTGCGGCGGTCGATGGCCCATAAGACGCTGGAGCAGAGCGTTCTTGCGTCAGTTCTGGAGGCATAGGTTCTGAAATCATAAGTTTCGGAGTCATAGCATGTTCTCCTGCGGTCAGCACCAAGTCGGGCTTGTTGCAGCGCATTATAAACCAAAGTCGATGTTAGACCAAGGTCTATAGCTTAGAGGGAATCTCCCACTATTGAACTCATCAACGGTAGGTCAATGTGCTACGCTCGCTACCACGTATTTTAGCGAGTTAATAAGTCATGCATATCAGTGTATTCGGAACCGGTTATGTCGGCCTTGTTGCAGGCGCCTGTTTAGCCGATGTCGGCCATCAAGTCACCTGTATGGATGTTAACGCTGAGCGGATTGATCAGCTTAATGGCGGAGAGGTGCCGATCTTTGAGCCAGGGCTAAGCACTATCGTTGCTCACAACGTGGCGGCTGGCCGTTTACGCTTTACTACCGACGCTGCCCAGGCGGTAGCTGATGGCGAACTGCTGTTTATCGCCGTGGGAACGCCACCCGATGAAGATGGCAGTGCCGACTTGCGCTATGTGCTAGAGGTGGCGCGCACGATCGGCCAGCATATGGATAGCTATAAGCTGGTGATTGATAAGTCTACCGTGCCGGTGGGTACCGCGGAAAAAGTCCACACCGTTATCAGCGATGTGCTCGAACAGCGCGGTGCATCACTCGCGTTCGATGTGTGTTCGAACCCTGAGTTTATGAAGGAGGGGGCGGCGATCGAAGACTTTACCCGTGGCGCGCGGATTATCGTTGGTACGGAAAGCGAGCGGGTGAAAGCGCATATGCAAGAGTGCTACGCCCCCTATAACCGCAACCACGAAAAGCTGATGTTTATGAGCGTGCGGGCTGCCGAGCTGACCAAGTATGCCGCCAATGCCATGCTCGCTACCAAAATCAGCTTTATGAACGAGATTGCCAATCTTGCCGAACGGCTCGAAGTGGACGTTGAAGACGTGCGCCGAGGGATTGGCAGCGACCCCCGCATTGGCTACCACTTTATCTACCCAGGCTGCGGCTACGGCGGCTCCTGCTTCCCCAAAGATGTCCAGGCGTTAGAGCGTGCCGCGCGCCAATTAGGCTATACGCCGGAACTGCTCAGCGCCGTCGAGTCAGTGAATTTACGCCAAAAGCATACCCTGTTCACAAAACTGCAAGATAACTTAGGCAATCTAAGCGGTAAGACCATTGCAGTATGGGGCTTGGCCTTTAAACCCAACACGGATGATATGCGTGAAGCCCCAAGCCGTACGTTAATGGAAGCACTCTGGCAAGCGGGCGCCAAGGTGCAGGCGTTTGATCCCGAAGCCATGGCAGAATGCCGCCGCATTTACGGGGAGCGGGATGACCTGATGCTGGCAGGCGACCGGATTCAGGCAGTGAAAGGTGCCGATGCTTTGGTTATCTGCACCGAGTGGAAGGAGTTTCGCAGTGTCGATTTTGATTGGCTAGCCGACCAGTTGGCTGAAAAAGTCGTCATCGATGGGCGTAATTTGTACACGCCAAGTGCCGTTAAAGAAGCGGGACTGCGTTACATTGGGGTCGGGCGGAAGAGCAGCTAAAAGAGGAATCTATTATTGTGATTTTCTCATTAATTGGCGATGACTGTTACGTTTTATTACTTGAAATAACGTCTTGGCACAAAAAAGAAGAGGAATATTTAAGTTATTCTTCACCTAGCCGAGGTTTTAAGGTAATCGTATTAAAAATAGTGCTGCGTATTGCTTAATGAAGGAACGCGAATCGTAGCTACATGTATTCAGAAAAGGCATTGGTTTTATGGCTGCTATTACATCATTAGGCATTGGTTCTGGCTTGGATCTGAATGGCTTGCTGGATCAATTGAAGGAAGCAGAACAAGCAAAGCTTGAGCCCATCGCGCAGCAGATTCAGTCCGAAGATACGAAAATATCTGCCTACGGTCAGCTTAAAAGTGCGCTTGAACAGTTTCAAAATTCTGCTCAAGCCCTCAATGACGGGTCGTCATTCGAAAGTCTGACGACCAATGTCGAGGGTAGCGCCGTTGGGGCCGTCAGCAGCAATGAGGCCCAGCCAGGTCAGTACGAAGTACAGGTCGGCCAGTTAGCTACAGCCAGTAGCCTAGTAACAGAGCGTTTGGAAACAGCAGACGAAAGCATAGTGACTGGGGAGCAGTCATTAACCTTTACTCTTGCTGACGGAGCTATGGATCCCATTACCATTGCCGATGGCAGTTCCCTTGAAGATATGCGTGATGCTATCAATCAACAGAGTGATGGCCGCTTAAGCGCCTCTATTATCAACGACGGTGAAGGGTATCGTCTTGCAGTAAATTCGACGGAAACGGGTGCGGACGCGAGCATTCAAAGCACAAACTTTTCAGGCATTCTTGCGGGCGATGTACAAACGACTGATGCCCAGGTAGTTCAAGCGGGTCAGGATGCAGAGTTTAACGTCAATGGAATTGACATTGTTAGCCCTACCAATCAAGTGGAAGGCGCTATTCAAGGCATTACCCTGAACTTATCTGAGGCGGGTGCGACAAGCACAGTCAGCGTTGAGCAAGATAGTGAAGCTATCCGCGAGCAGGTCACGGCCTTTGTTGATGACTTCAACACGCTCAAGGACACCATTACCAGTTTGACAGCGTTTGATGAAGAGACTGGGCAGGCGGCGGGATTGAACGCCGATGCCACGACTCGTGCGGTTGAGCGAGAGCTTCGTCAAACAATTAGCAGTGTTGTCGGCGGCGATGGCTTTAGCGTGTTGTCGGATATAGGCATTTCGCTTCAAGTAGACGGCAAGCTGGAGATTGACGAAGATAAGTTAGATAGCATTGTTGCTAATCAGCCAGATCAGCTAGCCAGTTTTTTTGCAGGCGATAGCGAAGAGGGTGGCATGGCAGGGCAAATCGCCACATCGCTTGAAAGCTTGGTAGGAACAGGTGGCCGCCTTGAAAGTGCTGTTGATTCATCTGAACGGCGCTATGCTTCGTTAGAAGAACGTTTTACGACCACTGAAAGCCGTATCGAACAAACTGTAGACCGTTATAGAACGCAGTTCCAAGCGATGGACAGCATGGTAGCGCAAATGAACTCAACCAGTGCTTATCTGACCCAGCAGTTTGCAGTGCTTGATCAGCAAAGTTAAATTAACCTGATAAGCTAGCTAAATTAATAGTTTACAAGATGCCCGGCACTATGTGTTGGGCATTTTTCTTTGCAATGCTTTAAAAACAGCTTAAAAAAGGCATTACCTCTAAAGTTTGTTCCTCCGCAGCCGATAAATTACCTAGACACCTCTCTCTACTTCTTATAAGGAATGAGCCCCATGGCATCGATCACAGCACTCGGTGTAGGTTCTGGGTTGGATCTTTCAGGTTTGGTGGATCAGCTTCAAGCGGCAGAACGCCAAAAGCTTGTACCTATTCTAGAGCAGCAAAGTGCTCAGAAAACTAAAATATCTGCTTATGGGCGCCTCCAATCAGCAATGGATAGGGTGCAAACCTCTATCGCTGCATTGAATGAAGCATCTACGTTTAAGCAGCAAACAAGCACCGTAACTGGCGATGGCGTGTTGGCGACAGCAGGCGAAACCGCGAATGCCGGGCGCTATGAAGTAACCGTTACCCAACTGGCTCGCGCAGGCAGCGCTGCTTCTAATAGCGTGGCGCTAGACCAGGAGCTAACAGCAACTGATACAACCCTTACGCTTGATTTTGGTGCTGGCGGTACCCAAACAAGCTACGACGTGACTATTTCAGCAGGCAGTACGCTGGCGGATGTCCGTGACCAAATTAACGCGGATAAAGAGTCTGGCGTCACCGCTTCTATCGTGAATGACGGCACTGGGTACCGCTTAGCGCTGAGCTCAAAAGAGACGGGCCAAGATGCTTCACTGGAGGGCTTCTCAGGCTTGGCATCGCTGACCATGGATGCAGCCACCCAGCGCTCAGGTCAGGACGCTGAGCTGAATGTTAATGGCATTGCTATCACCAGTAAAACCAACCGCGTTGAAGAGGCTATTCAAGGCGTAACGCTCGACCTCACGGCGGCTTCTGGTGACCCCGTTACGCTGGTAATCGAGCGTGATGAAGCGTCGCTGAGAGAAGCTATTGACGACTTCGTTAGTAACTACAACGAAATGAAATCCACCGTTGGCCGAATGACCGCATACAACGGGGAAGGTGAAACATCCGGCGAGCTAGTGGGCGACCGCACTGTTCGTACCATTGAAGACCGTCTACGTCGGGATATCACTGACAACCTCGGAACAGGCGATATTTCACGACTTTCTCAGTTGGGTATTGCCATTGATGAGCGTGGACGTCTAACAGTTGATGAGGATAAGTTAGACGATGCCATCGCTAACAACCCTGAGGAGTTATCCTCCTTTTTTGCGGGTGACACGGAAGAAGGCGGCTTTGCAGGGCGCTTAAATGCAACGCTTGAAGCAATTACTGAGGAAGATGGCATTATTCAAAGCTCGGTTAATAGCGCCGAGCTAAGGGTAGACAGCCTGGAAGAGCGCAAGCTGCGTATGGAAAGCAGTATTGAGCGGAGCGTCGAGCGCTACCGCAAGCAGTTTGGGCAGTTAGATGGCTTGATCGCCCAAATGAACTCCATGAGCAGCTATCTCTCCCAGCAGTTCAGCATGCTGAGCAATATGCAGAATAGCAATTAAGAAAGTCGTTCAGAACGCAGTTGAGAGGTTAGTTGAAGTAGTTACAGTGAATTACATAAAAAAGCGTAATTTTTTCTAAAGAATTTGGTAGGCCTGCCGTTAATTAATATAACGGCGACGCAAGCGCCGCTAAGCAGGCCAAAAGGCCAGTTAATCTTCGAGGAGCACACACATGTCTGTAATCAACACTAACATTACGGCCCTGATTGGCCAGAACAACCTGTCCAACTCTCAGTCTATGCTGGCCAAAGCGCAAGAGCGTTTGTCTTCTGGCCTGCGCATCAACAGCGCCTCTGACGATGCTGCTGGTCAAGCCATCGCCAACAAAATGTCTGCCCAGATCAAAGGTATGGATCAGGCTAGCCGTAACGCGAGCGATGGTATCTCCCTGGTGCAGACCATGGAAGGCGGCCTCGACCAAGTAAACGACAACCTTCAGCGTATTCGTGAGTTAGCGGTACAGGGTGCCAACGACACCAACACTGAAGAAGACCGTGCAGCCATTACTACCGAAATCAACGAGCGTATCGCAGAAATTGACCGTGTTGCCGGAAGTACAAACTTCAACGGCACTGATCTGTTGGCCAGCGGTGGCGGTGCTGATTTAAGTATCCAGGTCGGCGCCAACACCACAGACAATGATGTTATTTCAGTCAGTGTTTTTGATGCGACTTCCGTCAACCTTGGTGTTAGTGGTGCAGCTGCCGCCGTATCTGGCGCTGGTGGCACTAATGCCAACTTCCAAGCTTTGATCACCGCTGTTGATGATGCTGTTGAGACCCTCGACACTGAGCGTGCCACTCTTGGTGCGACGCTTAACCGCTTTGACTCGGTAATTGATAACCTAGCCACAACTAACACTAACCTTTCTGAAGCACGCTCGCGTATCGAAGATGCCGACTACGCGGTAGAAGTGTCGAATATGACGCGTGCTAATATTCTTCAGCAGGCCGGTACTTCTATGCTGGCACAGGCCAACCAGACGCCGCAGTCTGTACTGTCTCTACTGGGCTAATAGCTTAGCGGCTAAGCTTCAAATGAAAGTAACAACGGGGCCAACTGGCCCCGTTTTTTGTCGTTAAGTGTTGCGTTAAAAATTAGGCTCTTAAGAATGTTCCAGCCTCTTATCGAGCCTGATCGCGAGAACAGCTACTTAAATATCGGCGCATTCACGCCTTTGCTTGCAGCACTAGCGCAGTATTCTAGGTACATTGTCATCCTTTCTTGTGAGCCGCTTCATGGTTAAGAACACCTCCACATCTGCTACCCAAAAGCGCAAATCCCGCATACTTTGGGCCAATCCTTTCTGTCTACTGGATACCTCGAGCGGAGCCAGCATGACCGTGCGTCAAATGCTGCTGCAACTTACGTCTCGGGGTTATGAAGTTCAGGTGCTGGGAGCGACGGTATTCGATAACACCAAGGGCATGGGGGGACTCAAGGAGCAATTCCCAGACCTGAACGCTCACCTGCACCAATTGGTTGAAGCCGAGGATGGCCCGCTAACGCATCAATTGGTGGTTAGCTATAGCCACAATCGTAATCACCTTACGACGCACGAAGAGGGGCTTTGGTATAACCAGTACCTTTACCTGCTGGATTCGTTTAAGCCGGATGTGGTGTGGTTCTACGGCGGTCAAACACTGGATTTGCTAATTGCCAATGAGGCGCGCGACCGCGGTATTCCTGTCGCCTTCTATTTAGCGAACGGCAACTATAAAGCATCAAACTGGTGCCGTGATGTGGATTTGATCCTCACTGACAGCCAGGCCACGGCGGAGATGTACCGTAAGGAGGTGGGCTTTTTCTCAAAGCCTGTAGGCAAATTCATCGCCCCGGAAAGCTTTGTTGCGGAGCAACATAAGCGTAAGCGCTTAATGTTTGTGAACCCTAGCTGGCAAAAAGGTGCTAGCGTTTTTGTCCAGTTAGCAGAAAAGCTTGAGCGAGAAAGACCCGATATTGAGCTTGAAGTGGTGGAAGCACGAGCCGACTGGCCAGCCGTGCTGCGGGAAACCACCCGCAAAATGGGGGAACAGCGCAGCGCTTTAAGCAATGTTGTAGTGACGCCCAATACCAGTGATATGCGCGGCCCTTACAGCCGAGCTCGGGTGGTGGTAGCTCCTAGTCTTTGGTGGGAAAGCTCCGGGCGCATACTGGCCGAGGCCATGCTAAACGGTATTCCGGCTCTGATTACCAATCGCGGTGGCATGCCCGAAATGATCGGGGATGCCGGTATCGCCTTTGATTTCCCTGCAGCCTGCTATAAAGAACCCTACCAGCAGTTACTAAGCGACGATGAGCTTCAGCCACTAGTGGATGCAGTCATCAGCTTGTTTGATGACGAAGCGCTTTACCAAAGCTACGTAGATCGCGCTTGGCAAGTAGGCAAAGAGAAGCACCATCTTGACCGTGCCACTGACCGGCTACTGACTGCGTTAACGCCTTTAGTACGTCAACAAGCAGGCAACAAAGACTTTGCCATTACCCAAAAGAAGCGCCACCGACAGCGTTTAGCCTGCCAGTTAAGCAACAAACCTGAATTCAAGGTCGATAACTCTCTACAGCAGTTGATCAGTGCTAAATCTGGAGCCAAGCAGGCCAACGAGCCACAATCTAACCGTTTGTGGCTTACCGATAACTTTACCTGGCAAGTTAAAGGTAAAATCATGGTGCTCGACAACCGCGCCAGCCTAATTAAAAGTGGCCTTGCCGACCAGATGGTGGCGACCAAAGCTTTTGGCATTGTCGCGTTTGACCCCGCCAGCGAAGTAAAGGATGCCAAACAGTACGAGGGCAGCGACTATATTCAGTTATTCCAGCACGCCCTGCTCGGCGATGGTAAGGCGGCAACGCTGCATGCCTGTGTTGCCCCGGAAATGACTAGCACGCTGACACCCCTTCCGGCTGAAAAGCTACCCAAACGTCACCACCTGGGTGCAAAGCCTTTGGCAGAAATCCCCATTAATACCGTGGCGCTGGACAGTATTGATGGATTGGGAAACCTTGATTGGTTAATTCTAGATGAGCTAAGCGATGCTATGGCCGTGCTGGAACATGGTAAAAAGGCGCTTACAGACACTCTGCTGATTCAGGCGCGAGTTGCCTTTCAGCTTACTCATGAAAAACAGCCCAACTTGGCAGAGCTACAGCATTGGGCCAGTCGCAATGGCTTCCGCTTCTATCGCTTCCATAACATTAGTCACTATAGCCATTTGCCAAAAAAGCTGAGCGCCCATACAGCCTGCGCCACCGAGCAGGAGAGCGGCGATGTGCTCTTCCTCCCTAGTCACGAGCGTATGGCTATTCTGAGCGAGAAAGAAAGGATGAAGCTAGCCTTTATTCTCAGTGCAGGCTTTGCAGCGCACGATGTAGCTTTTGATTTGATAGCAGAAGTTAGCCAGGATAAAGCGCTAGAGTTTCTTGAAGCACAGGAGTTTTTGCCAAAGTCGCCATCACAAAATGGCTCGTCCATTTCAACGATTGAGGATTTAAAAGCGACAGTGGCTAAAGCTCCACTTTCATTGATCAAAGCAAATCATTCTCTACCAGGTCACTTAGTTGTATCGTTAACGTCTTATAAAGCACGCTTCGACAATCTTCATCTCACCCTACGCAGTCTATTATTGCAGGAAATGTGTCCTGATCTTCTGATTCTATGGATTGCTGAAGACGAAAAGGCAGACCTACCTGAGGCCGTATGGCAGTTGGAGCAGTACGGGTTAAATATTCAATTCTGTGAAGACATTCGCTCGTATAAAAAAATTATACCTACACTGCAAAGCTATCCAGAAAGCTTTATAGCGACTGCTGATGACGATATTTACTATGAGCCGAGGTGGCTTACGAAGTTGTTAGAAAACTGGGATGGTAACAATAAAACAGTAGTTGCGCATCGAGCACACAAGATCCTTCTTAAGCAGAACAATAAACCGTTACCATATCGGAAATGGAAATGGGAAATTGATGAAAACGAGGTCATAGATGGTAAGATTGTTCCAACGGGTTGTGGCGGTGTATTATACCCTCCTCATGTATTTCATTCCGAGGTAACCGACACTAGCAAATTTATGGAGTTATGTCCTTCTGCAGACGATATCTGGTTATATTGGATGGCATCTTTGAATGGTGCGAAAGCTAAGCGTTCAAATTATACCTTTCAATTGATTGAATGGCCAAACGAAGAGGGGGCGTCACTATGGAAAGAAAATATTCATGGTGGAGGTAATGACCAGAGTATTAAGGCCATACTAGATGAGTACGGTTGCCCATGGGAAAAGCCAATTAAAATTATTAGTGAGCTTGCAAAAGGTATTAAGGTTTTAGCTTTTACTAATGATGTTTCTTCGCTAGTAGTAATTAGTCATGGTGTCGGTTCACTTATAAGAATTTGGCCTTTTGAAACACCACCGACTAATGAAATAAAAAATATAGATATCATGCCTAAAATTATGCTTGGTGATGGTAGGCCTAGTAACTATTATGTGTGTGAAAATCCAGCATATAATAGTATGCTTCAACCTTTTTCAGAAGAGAAAATAAATCTTTTACAACAAATTCCAGTCAATACAGTTACTTTAAATGAGTTTTCATCATTTTCGAAATTTGACTGGCTATATATTGATAATCTTTGTGATTTAGACAATATTTTAAGCTATGCTGATCAAGCTTTAAGAGAAGTTTCTATCATTCAGGTGAAAGTGTTTTTAGGTAAAACTCATAAACGACAATGTTCTATAATTGATATAGTCAAAAATTTCACTACCCTTGGTTTTAGGTTGATTACCATGCATGGTATGGTCAAGCCTAAGCACGAAAACTATAGGTTACGTTTCTCTGAAAATGCGAGAAATTTAGATTTAATTTTCATACCTACTGCGAAATTTATGAGTGCAGAAAAGCAGGAAAAAATAAAATATATTTTAAATGAGTTGATTGGATTTCAGGGCTCTTGAAGAGAGAATAATTATGTTGTCAGAATTAAATGTAGTCCCTAAACAAGATGAAATTACGAAAGATTGGAAAAGTGAAGAAATTAAGGTAACTTGTTATGTCCAAACCTATAATCATGTGAGCTATATTGAAGAAACTCTTGAAAGTATACTCGCGCAGAAAACTAGTTTTCCATTTAAAATAGTCGTCTATGATGATTGTTCTACAGATGGCACTCAAGGAAAAATTAGAAATTATCAGAAAAAGTATCCTGATATTGTGTTTCCATATTTGGCTGAATTTAATCATGGAAAAGAAAATGTGCCAAGAATTGAACATCAAAATTTAGTCGAAGGTGAATATGTCACTATATGCGATGGAGATGATTATTGGTTAGATAATTATAAGTTGCAACGGCAATATGACTTGATGACTAATAATGAACAGTGTTTATGCGTGCATCCTGCAATTATAGCTTTTGAAGAAACCGATGTAGAAGATGTGTTCTGTTATTATGGCGATAAGATATCAATTGTTAGTCAAGAAGTTATTTTTAACATAAAAAACCAATTTGCTCCAACGTCTTCATACTTTATGACAAAGAAAAAATACTTTGAGTTTTTGAGTTTCTTGCGAAAAAAAGCACCTGGCTATGGCGACTTTTTTATTGAGGCTATTTCTTCCGAGAAAGGGGTGCTTTATATTCCTTTGCCGATGTCTGTCTATCGTAGAGGTGTTGTAAGTTCCAGCACTACTTTGCAATCTCAGAGTGGTTTTAGAGTGCACCAAATAATACTTGATAATAACTTAGAAAACCTTAAAATTTTAGAATCAATGTACCCTTACCTTGCTAAGAAAATAATGAATAGAAAGAAGCTAGTAGAAATAGACTTTTTAATGAATGCCCTAAATGCAACAGATATTAAAGATGGCATGAAAAAAGAACTTAAGCAAAAACTAGTTGATAATATTAAAAAGCTTGGAGGGTTTTCTCCAGAAAAATATATTAGGCCAGTTTAACTGTTATCTATTAGCCAGCTCATCTAATAAGTTGAGCTGGCTATAGATTATAAATATAATTTCTCAAAAAAATTGCTAATCCAAATTGACCCAAAGTCATCATTCATATGCTGGAGATCATCTTTAGGATGTATTTCATTATCATTATTAAAACCAATAGCTAATCGTCTACTGTTCTTTAAATAAGCTATGTCAGTTTCACAAATATTTTTATTTTCTAATGTTATCTCTGATTGTTTTATTGCTTTAGCATTATAGTTTTTCGCTAAATAACTATTTAGTTTTTCCATTCCTACATTGTAGTTTTTGACTGTATACTGTGGGCAGCTACTCTTTTGGGTTAACATAGGATCATGCCCTAAAAATATTTCTTTATTAGTTGCTTTTCTTAATTCTGTTAATAGGTGTTTCGCTTGACTCCCTTCTAAGTGTTCCTGTATGGACCGCTCAATAAATTCGAGCGAATAAAAAGCATCATCATAGAGCCAAAACGGAAGTAGCTGGCTTCCATAAATCAAGAAAATGTCATACTCATTTGTATTGACGTGAGAGACGCCTCCTGAAGTGAATGCTAGTGATTGCTTTACCCTCATGTTATCTGTCACTAGCATTTTATTGTCAGCTGTTAAGCTTTTAAGTAAATCTCCCCTTTCAGCAAAAAACGTAATTTCAAAATCTTTTCCAACAGAGCTTTGCTTAAGTTCGTCCCAAGCTCTTTTTAGTGAGCCCACATGACTGTTGCCAAGAATGCATATTTTTTTCATGACTTTTTAAATGCCTCGATTAGCTCTTCATCACATTTGTTAGTAAGTTCAGACTTAGGGTGTTTTTGGCAATCACTTCTGAAAAAAGAATTAAAAAAATGGTTCATTACAAAATCAACGCCATGAGGGTTTACTGTGCGCTGATTATTGTTAAAGAAAATTCCTCTAAAAATATGGCTATTAATTATCTCGAAAGAGGGGAAGTATTCTACATAAGATAATTTGTTAGCTAGGTCACCAGCTACAGCACGAAGCGTAGATTTTGAGTACGTGTTTGCTGCCAGAATGTGCTTGTCAGTTTTTGTGGCTACCAAAGGTACAGGTGATACAGTTAAAATAATTTTTATATCTTTGTTTATTTTTTTTAGTTCTGATATGCTCTCTTCTAATGAATTATATACTACTTGATAGTTTTGATTGATAAATATATGTTTGTAAGGATCAAATTCTCCAGCCGCTACACCTGGTGATATCGGATATTCAAATCCGTTTTCAATATTCATCCAGCTTTCAGTAAGCCCTAAAGTAAAAATAAATATATTACAATTTGTGATAGATCGCTTGAAACAGTTTTCTGTATGCCTTATTGAAGCTATAAGCTCATTTTCAGATGAGAAGCCATTTGGCTCAATAGTTGGTCTAAACAGATCATAATATCTATTGTTTTTCTTCCATACTTCAACAATACTTTGATTGTTAATTGAGTTTTTAATCCACTGTCTTAATAAAGTCGTCGTATATATATTCCCAGTGCGAGCGGAGAATACTCCATAATTATACTCCTCTCTAAGCTCTTTACTTATAAATTCAGGCGCTTTTTCAGTTATTAGCCAATCAAAGTTTCTTTGCTTAAGATTTTTTCCAATGTGTTGTGCAAAGCATGATCCGTACGTGGCTATTTTATCACTTTTCTCTATTTTGAACTTAGGGTTACAAACTTGTTGAATATCTAGTGGGTTAATATTTCCTACGGATGGATTCCAAAAGCACTTTTTTTCTAATTCTTTATAAGCATTGTTCATCGTAATCTACTTACCTGTTTCTAGATGATGGGTTACTTGATGAGTTTTCATGGTTATTATAATCTTTGCTGATTTTTATATTCAAAAAACTGGCTAGATTTTGCCATTTATCTGGATCTTCGAGTTTACCTACAAAAAGATTGCTAGGAGATTTTTTACCAAAAAAATCTATAACTTCTCTATTATGATTTTCATATACTTCTTTGTATTTTTCAGTTGCTTCGCTTATGCACATGCTTTTTTTATTTAATAACGCAAATTTGTTTTTTTCGTAGAACTCTTTTTCTCTTCTGTAAATTTTACAATGCCTTTCAGGTTCGCCGATTAAATTATCATTGCTATGGTTAATCATGGAATTAAGCCATGAGTTTGTATCCCTTGTTAGCAAAATAAATTTTGAGTCTGGGAATCTATGATATAATATTTTGTAGAATCCTGGAGCCCACCAAGGAGAGTCCTCAAAGGCATTTTTAACTAAAAAATCATTTGATGAAAATATTTTCTCATAATCACCATTATACCAAGATTCTGCCCACCCATTTTTTCTGCAGTCAGCCCAGCCGGACCACCTTAAACCGGCATCACTGAAAAATCTTCCTACAGAAGTGGTTCCGGTTCTTTGCATTGAGATACAAAAAACTTTGTTTTCCATACATGTATTCCTATAGTCAGCTTGATTTCAATTTGATTTTGTCAAAAGGAAAACTTTTAATTTCTTTACCAACGTGGCTATTTTTAAAGTGATTAAGTTAAAAATAAGTAGGGGCATTAAGCTGTGATACTTTTATGCATTGCAATCGCTTCTTCCAAGCTATAATTTACTAAACGCCAGTTGTTTGTATTGAAAAAACCAGTTTCTCCGGTGTATCTAGGCAACAGCTCCATGTTTACATTATTTTGTTCAGCGAGCCTACGAGTGATTTCGTTGTAATAATACTCTGGCCGCTGGCAGAAGTCTTCGTATTGGATTACCAGCTTCTTGTTGTCTGGTAACGCGGCTATGCCCTGCTCTACTGAGAGGTTGATCGCTGAGATTTGGCGGGCTACCGATTCAAGAGGATTCAAATCTTTGAGGCGGGGGTACTCTTTAATCTTGAACGAATACCAAGCGTTAATATCGCCGTACTGGCGCTGTCGGGCTTCCAGCGCCGATTGGATGTTGAAGATCGGGTCGCGGCGAATCCAAATGAATAGAAACTTGTCGAATTGCTCTGCAAGTTCTGGAATATTCTGGTTCATGATCATGGCTTTCATGGCGAACGGTTTTTCGAAGATATTCGCCAGTGCGTTCAGTTCGTCCCGGAAACCTGTCAGGTTAGCTTTTTGATTTAGCTCGTTCGCTGGCATGTAATCCAGCTCGTCGAATGGGAGGAAGCGGCGCCAGAAGTACCAGAATTCGTTCGGAGCAAGCGCCCCCTTGGTTTTGCCATTGTCAGAGCTGAAGTTGACGTCGGAGTTGAAGTCCAGTATTTCGTTACGGAAGTTGTAGCGTGGATCTGTCAACAGTTGCTGGATTTTTGCACCTACCAGAGGTGCACCGAAAAAGCGGGACAGAAGGTTGGTTGGGTAGGCGACTAGACCAGTGTTGGCGAGCCATTGCATAAACAGAGTGCTACCAGAGCGGTGAGGTCCCATCAGAAAGATTTTAGAGAAATGCTCATCTGAGTCTTTCCGGTAGTTTTCATTGGCATCCACCAAACTGCCATTCAGGTCTTTGAGCAATTCCTCAAGTGCTGAAACCCGTGCGTATTTTTCTGTCCGGTTTTCAGAAGCAGCCATATTGACACCTTTTACTTGATTGCGAGCAGACTGATCAGCCTGTCCATATCGTCTTCATTGTAGCGTTGATCACAAGGCAGGAATAAACCATTCGTAACAAGATTCCATTCGAAAGAACCTTCCTCTACCCGGTTCAACACCTCAGGCCAATAGGTTGGAACAAATACCCGCTGGCTTATCAGTTCTGCCTTGCTGGCCGTTTTCACATTCGTAAGGAACGGGTAACACAAGGGAGCTGCGCTTTCGTCAATCTTCAGATTGAGCTGATTGTACTGGCTCAAAAGCTCGTGAAGATATAAGACGTTTTTGGCTCTTGCTGTTCTGGCTCGTTCGTAATCGACTGATTGAAGCAGGCGCTCCGTTAAGCAGGACATTCCCTGAGCAGGCAAGTTCGAGATTGCTTGCTCGGCCTCTAGATATTGCTGATAGGCCTCTTCCGGGCTGTTGGTAAGCCGATTTATCAAGTGAGCCACTCGGGATTCAGAAGTGTTATCCCGTTGCTCTGGCTGCTTGATACGAGTGTCGTTTGAATAGAGTAAGCCGCCATCTGGTAGACCGAAGAATTTTCTTGGGGAATAGATAGTTGCAAGGGAACCTGCCGGCTCTGCAAAGTAGGCTTGCGAGCAATCGACAATCATTTGTCTATGGTCGAATCGGCTTTTACTACCTTGAACCACTTCACCACAGAGCCCAAAGTAGTCAACGATCAATATGAACTCATCTTCTTTGAGTTGCAGAGCGGGGTCTACATCAAAACTGCTATCGACCTTATAAAACTCAACGGTAACGCCTATATCGCTTGCAGCCTCCACTACGGCATCACAGGTGTATGCAGGCAACCAAACTTTCTTTGCCTCTATGGAGCTCAGCACCAGTTTAATAGCAGACCGAGCAGAGTTGGTTTTAATCACACCTTGCGCAAAGTTTGCGTCATAAACGGGCAACTCTAGCCCCTGATAGCCACCAATAGCCGAGTCTTTAATAAAACCCATTATCAATCAGCCAATCTGAAGGACATGTGCCAATTCAGTAATTTAACCAAGTTCATAACGCTCCATGTGTTCTATCACTAAGTTTGGTGAGCAGTTCATCAGCATATCGATAATCGACAAATTGGGAACGAACTCTTCAGCTCCCTGCGAATATTCTACCGGCAGCAAGTCAACAAACTTCAAATCAATCCCTTTCTCGGCAAAGTCTTGCGTCGCATACAGCTTTCGCCCACCGGGAGCGTTGATATAACAATCAGCACTGAACTGACGACACAAGGCAATCAACCGGTCGCGAGCGGAGGCAGAGCGGTTGTATTCAAGGTGACTCGTTTTCTTGAACTGCTTATCTATACCAAGATAAGAAAAGATATCCTCAAAACTTTTTTGGCATACAGTTGCGATTGATCGTTCCTCCAGTTCCAGAGCCCCCCGTATCATCGGAAATACATCTTCAAAATAGGGAGCCTTGGGGTAGCTTTGCTCTATCGTTTTAAGAACTTTTGCCACATCCGAGGTGAACGCCAGCTCTGAAATCAATTTGTTCGAAGAAGCTCCCGGCACCGGAACAGTAAATCGTATAGCACCATTCGCTGACATGATACTGTTTCTATTTATATATCCCTGTTTTATGTACGCAACATCATCGTAAATCAGAAAAAGATCGGCGGCATAGATCAACTGAAAATAGCCGATGTAAGGGAACAGGTATGGCTGCATGACTGCTAGCTTCATGCCTTCAGCTCCGTCTCAATCAAATTGATGATGTTTTTCTGGTCTTTCCGAGAGAGCTGATCAAAGATTGGCAGGCAAAGTATCCGGCTGGCGATATCTTTGGATACGGGTTGGTCTGCCTTAGCGCCTAAACACTCCACTGATTCCAGGGACGGATAAAAATACCGCCTCGCCAGCACTCCGTTCTCCTTGAGTGTTGCCGCTACCCGCAGTGCCTGTTCTTCGTTTTCAAATACCACTGGGAAGTAAGCGTAGTTGTAATCCAGCCCATTCGGTTGGGTCTGCAGTTGCAGGGTCTGGCTCAATGCTTGTTCGTAGCGTTGCCACACGGCGTCACGGGCTTTAAGGTTTTCTTCCATTCCATGCAGCACACAAAGCCCCATGGCTGCCTGCAACTCATTCATCTTGGCGTTGATGCCTAGTTCTTCGATAGTTTCTGGCCCAGTGATGCCGAAGTTGATCATTTTCTTCGCCCGTTCTAGATCTTCCTTGCGTTTAAAAACAATCGCGCCACCTTCGCCAGCATGGAAGAGCTTAGTCGCGTGAAAACTAAGAGTGGCGGCATCGCCATGTTTAAGCACGCTTTCACCTTGGTATTTCACACCGAAGGCGTGAGAGGCGTCGTAGATAACTTTTAGACTGTGCTTGCTCGCAATGGCATTGATAGTGTCTACGTCGCAGGTATTGCCAAATACATGTACGGGAACGATGGCGCGGGTTTTCGGCGTTATAGCTGGTTCGATGTTAGCGGGATCCAAGCACCAGGTGTCTGGGTCAATATCTGCAAATACTGGCTCTACACCTTCCCACTTTAGCGAGCTGGCTGTTGCCACAAACGTAAATGGTGTGGTGATGGCCTCGGTAGCATTATCACGGCCACTAATGCCCAATGCTCGATAGGCAATCTGTAAGGCCAGTGTGCCGTTAGCTACAAGAAGTAGGTTTTCTACCTTGAGATACTCCTCCAAACGCTTTGTCAATTCTTGTACTAATTCACCATTATTGGTGAGCCAGGCGCGCTCATAAATGCCATCTATATATTGGTTGAGTTTTTCACGGCTAGGGAGGTAAGGCTTAGTTACAGGAATCATTGTGGCCCTTTCATTGAGCAAATTAGTGCGGCATCAACTGCCTACAGATCATTTGCAAGTTGTTGTAAATAGGCTCCATTGCCGCTTTTTTCTAACGGCTTGCTCTGGCTAACCAATATTTCTTAGCTTAACCAGCCTTGGTTGAAGACCATTTCTTCAAGGCAGGTGATCTTATAGCCTTGGCGTTTCTCAATGGTTTCTACGAACTGGGCGGCCTCTAGTAAACTCTCGTGAGTGCCTGTATCTAGCCAGGCGAATCCTCGTCCAAGTACCTCAACGTGTAGGTCGCTAATGCTATTAAACTCAAGTTCACCACGCTTAGAAGGCTTAACCTGTCTAGCAATGTCAATGACATCATTATCATAGAAATAGAGGCCCGTAACAGCGTAGTTAGAGCGTGGTTTTATCGGCTTTTCTTCTATACTGATCGCCCTTTTTTTGATATCAAACTCCACAATTCCGAAGCGTTCCGGTTCTTTTACTTGGTAGCCAAACACAGTTGCGCCGCTACCCCGAGCAGCAGCTTGGCGAAGCTTGGGCGTAAAACCTTGGCCGTAGAAAATGTTGTCGCCAAGCTCGAGACAGACGTCATCGCCACCAATAAACGTTTCTCCGATGAGAAATGCCTGTGCTAAACCTTCCGGGTTAGGCTGTACGGCATAATTTAGGTTAATACCAAAGCGACAGCCATCGCCGAGCAGGCTCTGAAAACTAACTTGGTCATTAGGTGTGGTGATAATTAATACATCACGTATGCCCGCCAGCATAAGCGCTGAGAGTGGGTAATAGATCATCGGCTTATCGTATATGGGCAGCAACTGCTTAGAAATACTCAACGTAATGGGGTATAAGCGAGACCCGTTTCCACCTGCCAAAATGATGCCTTTCATACTCTAACCCTGCTCAATGCCGCTCTATTGAGATATCGGCAATTTTTTAGGCTTCTTAACCCAGGATGGGTGTTAGCTGTAGCGAGCAAAGCACCCTGTTACGCGGTAATATTTATTATTATCAATGGGATATCTTCTTGGCCTGTTTGAAGGGTATACGTCATTAACTAAAAGAATCACTCAAATTTCATCCTACGGGGGGCGATTTGATCATTCTGTACGTGCGTTTCTATGAAGCATATATGCGCTGAATGGAGCCGCTACTAATCATTTTGCCATAAGCCCTTTGAATGCAATTAGCTGAAAAGGCCTTGTGTTAAGGTCTATGACAGGCATTAAAGCGATTAATGACGACGCATACGTGTCATTGGATGCTGCTCAGCCAGGATAAGTGTGTAGGGCACTCACTTCAAAGGCGGAGCGAACGGCGCAAGCTGCCCTGTGGGTGTATGCTTAATTTACCCTCATCTGAGATGGTGTGCTTTTCGGTATAAGTGTCTCTTTTGTGTTAAATTTTCATAATCCTAGGTTGATTGATTTCAGCGGTGTTCGGTCACTGCATTTGAGTATCTATGCCAGAGAACTCTAAGGTTTCTATCGCTCCTGCCGGTACCTGTTGTAACTAATTGTGTACAAAAATGTCTTAGATGGCGGTGATTAATAAGAATCTGCTCTCTTTAAATGGTCAGAACCAGCTCAAGCGCTCACACTCTGCCATGGAGGCTGCTATCGAGCGCCTTTCGTCGGGGTTGCGTATCAATGGGGCGAAGGACGATGCAGCCGGGCAGGCTATTGCTAATCGTCTGGAGTCCAGTCTTCAAGCTGGAAAGACGTTAACTCAAGGCATCAACAATGGCATCTCGCTGATGCAAACAGCCGAAGGTAGTCTTGATAGCATTAACGATATTTTGCAACGCGCTCGTGAGCTCGCTATTCACGCTGCGAATGGTACCCTTTCTGATGCTGACCGCTTCTCAGTCAATGCCGAGTATCAGCAACTCGCAGAGGAGGTCGACCGACTCGCATTCAGTAATGAGGCGTTTGGTAAGACGCCACTCGCACCCGCTGAGCTGCGGCCATTGCCAGTTAAACTAGGCGACGCCGCTCATATTACTGAGCTTCTAGAGCTAGGTTTTGAGAGTTTTACCTCCGGTACAGTTTCATTGGCTCACGTACCTTCGGGTGCCACTAACGTCACGCTGGAGATCAACTCTTTAGGTTTAGATGACGACGTTCAGATAATTACTCAAGATGGGAAGCACCTGATAGGGACGCCCATTGATGGGGTTCATACTGGCCATGTGTGGCAGTCTCAAGATATTACGAATATTAATACTTCACTACTCACGTCTGAAAATGGGTTTGAGCCTGGGGCCAGCTACGATGCTAACCTGCTTCAAGATGCAGCGGGAAGCTATGATCTAAGCTCGCCGCCTGTTGAGCTTGATTATAACGACATGAAAATTACCTATAGCGGAGACGGTGATCGGCTTGTCTTGGCTTCAGTCGATGATGCCAATACCGAGTTTAACGACGGCAGGCTGCCGGAAAATATGCTGGAGCGAGTAACTTTCGAGAAAGTCACCGAAAACCTAATTGTTTTCGTGGTAGGCCAAGGTTCATTTAATGCCAGAGCTACTTGGGACGACATGCCGATTGAATATGACGACCCTGAACCGGTGTCGACCCCCGTTAGCACCCCTACAAACATAGTGGTCAGTGCTGGTGTTGGTCAGGAAATGGATTCCATCACGATCGCTCCCACGCCTTCTAACACTCAGTCGCTGGGACTTGAAGGGGTGGCGCTGGACCCTATAGAGAAGGCCTTAGAAGCCATGCAGAAGCTTGAGCAGGCAATGGGGCAGTTTGATGGCTATCCGAAGTCAGTATGGAGCGCTCCATAACCGCTTTGAATCTGCCATTGGCACCTTGAGCCAGGAGCAAGTGGACTTGGGAACTGCTAAGTCGAGAATTGAGGATGCTGACTATGCCGTAGACGCATCTACTATGACTTGCGCGCGTATTTTGCAGCAAGCTAGTACTTCGATGCTAGCCTAGGCCAACCAGAACCCACAAAGCGTGCTTTCTCTGCTGGATTAATTAACTAGCCGATGGGTGTATTAATTGTGCAAGTCCTGACACCTATAGGCTTGCTTCTTCTAAAACCTCTGCCACTAATTACTTAGCCTGCAAAATTGATCTTCCTGGCATTTGCTCGATAATGAGTAGTTATCTTCGGCACTCGCCACCTTGCGGGTGCCCAAATTTTACGTTCGTCATTGGGCAGGAAGACACCCCATGGATCCGCAAAAACTGGCGGTAACCTTAGCGATTGCTGCAGGTTGGTTGAGTTTTAACAGCCTTATCGTTTGCATGTATTTCCTATTGAGTGGCAGAGGCGTGCTGGAAGGGGGAATGTGGCGAGGTGGGGAGTGGTTAAGGCTCGGGCAGTCAGTGCCAGCCGATGAGAGCAATGAACTGGTCGCTCAGCCTCCTGCTGTTGTTAAACAGGTGAATACCTCCTCTACGTTACCCGAGAATGAAGATAGCGTAGAGGAGGTGCCACCTGTAGAGGCGGAAGAGAGCACTCATGTGCTGTTTGTTATGTTTGATCAGCCTGATCACGCTCTCGATAAAAAGCTGCACGTGAGCTTGCAAAACTGGGAGGCTCACTACGATGCTGCGATGCAGGTTTATAGCGTGCCGGGCGTGACACCGCAAAACCCGTTGCGGGTCACCAATGCCTACCCGCCTGGAGTATTGCCTTCTCCGGATGCCTTTCAGCAAGGAGGTGACCTGATTAGCGGTCTGAGCATCATTCTCAAAAAAACAAAGCGCAGGCGCGGGTTTGATAAGGTGCAATTGGAAAAATTTGTAGACTTTACCCAAGAGTTGGCAGCGTTAGGTGGAAGCGTGCTGGATGCTGAGCGACAGGTAGCGACTCCTAAAACGTTCCAATCTATCAGGCAAAAGTAGCCAAACAGCTGAGCGCGACAATATATTCTGTAATGGAATAAAAATTATCTTTAATATTCTTTTGTATGCTTTTGTCGTAGAGGTAAACTAGCAGCATCAATGCCTCATGATTATTTGTGTGGCTATTCGGATCGTCGGGATATCGACTAACGAGGAAACAGACTCATGCCACTACCATGCAAGTTGACTACCACCCTCGCTGCGCTTTCGTTGAGCGTTGCCAGTGGGTTTTTCGCCGCTTCAGCCCAAGCTGATACGCTCCGTGTGGGCATGTCCGGCGGTTACTTTCCCTTTACCTTCGTTGAGCAGGACGAGCTAAAGGGCTTTGAAGTTGATGTCATGAATGCCGTGGGTGAGATCACCGGTGATGAGATCGAGTTCGTCACGGCGAGCTTCTCGGGCTTGGCGGGGATGCTTGAATCTGGCCGTATCGACACCATTGCCAATCAGATCACCATTACCCCAGAGCGCGAAGCGAAGTATGTGTTCACTTCGCCTTACGTGTATGACGGCGCCCAGGTCGTGGTGCGGGCAGGCAATGACACCATTGAAAGTGTTGAAGATTTGTCCGGCAAAAGCGTGGCCGTCAACCTGGGCTCGAACTATGAGCAATTGCTACGTGAGCAGCCCAACGCCGATGAAATCGATATTCGCACCTATGAGTCCAATATCGAGCAGGATGTGGCGCTGGGCCGGGTAGAAGCCTTTGTGATGGATCGCGTGAGTGCTACGCAGGTCATTAAAGAGAAAGGCCTACCGTTAGAGCTGGCGGGGCAGCCGTTCTCGACCATTGAGAACGCATTGCCGTTCCGTGATGATGAAGCGGGCCGTGAGCAGCGCGACCGTGTCGATGCAGCGCTGAGTGAGCTGCGTGAGAATGGTGAGCTGCGTGAGATATCGGAAAAGTGGTTCAATACTGATATCACCCAGCCCTAAACGCTGAACTGATCCGTTCAACGCGGCCGTGGCATTGCCACGGCCGTTTGCTTATAAGCGATTTGGCCTATGTTTAATTATCATGCTTAACCTCGAATATATGTGGGGGCTGTTGCCGGTTCTGTTGCGCTACTTGCCGCTCACCCTTCAAATGGCAACGATCGCCATGTTCTTTGCGCTGATTCTGGCGTGTCTGCTGGCGGTGGTTCGCGTATCAAAAGTGCCATTCTTGAACGGCTTCTCGCTCCTGTTTATCTCGTTTTTCCGGGGTACGCCGCTGCTGGTTCAGCTGTTCCTGTTCTATTATGGCCTGCCACAACTGATTAGCGCCTTGATTTCGATTACTGGCGTTACCGCCGCTGTGCTAGGCCTGACGCTGCACTTCTCTGCCTATATGGCCGAATCTATTCGTGCGGCGATTGTCGGGATTGATCGCAGCCAGACTGAAGCCGCGCTTTCCATCGGGATGACCCAGTCGCAATTGATGCGCCGCATCATTCTGCCCCAGGCAACCCGCGTGGCAACGCCGACGCTGATGAACTATTTCATCGACATGATCAAGGCGACCTCGTTGGCCTTTACGTTGGGGGTGACTGAGTTGATGGGCGCTACCCAAAAAGAGGCCGCGGGCAGCTTCCTCTATTTAGAAGCATTCCTGCTGGTGGCGCTGATTTATTGGGCGATTGTGGAAGTGCTCTCTTGGGGGCAGCGTCGGTTAGAAATTTACTTGAATAAGGCCTACCAACGATGATTTCGCTGCAAGGCATCACCAAGCGTTTTGGCGCCCATACGGTATTTCGAGATATTGATTTGAGCCTTTCTCAAGGCGAGATCATCGTGATCATTGGGCCTTCCGGAACGGGTAAATCGACGTTGCTGCGCTGTATCAACTTTCTTGAACGCCCTGATGCAGGCCGTTTGCAGGTGGGTGATTTGAGCGTTGATACCCAGCGTGCCAGCCGGGCAGATATCTTGGCATTGCGCCGGCGTACCGCCTTTGTATTTCAGAACTACGGCCTGTTCGCCAATAAAACTGCGCTGGAGAATATCAGCGAGGGGATGATTGTGGTGGACAAACTGCCGAAGGCTAAGGCCCATGCACGGGCAAGAGAGATCCTTGAACGCATCGGTCTGGCAGACAAGGCAGATGCTTATCCCGCTTCGCTTTCCGGCGGCCAGCAGCAACGAGTGGGTATTGGTCGTGCCATGGCCGCCAACGCTGACGTGATTCTGTTTGACGAACCCACCTCTTCACTTGACCCTCAATGGGTAGAGGAAGTGTTGAGCTTGATGAAGCAGTTGGCGGTAGAGCGCCAGACGATGATCGTAGTCACCCACGAGATGCAGTTCGCCCGGGAAGTCGCAGATCAAGTGGTCTTCATGGATGACGGCGGTATCGTCGAGCAAGCGCCTCCTGAAGAGTTGTTCACTGCTCCCAAAGATGAGCGAACGCGCCATTTCTTGCGCAAAATTTTAGCGCCTACCGGGCAGGCAGTGCCTTAAG
>TARA_R100001369_G_scaffold20091_5_pt1 | contig 48128 bp, 41 predicted proteins | sample TARA_R100001369 | Tara Oceans TARA_R100001369 (sample SAMEA2621528) | marine metagenome | biome: marine biome (ENVO:00000447); feature: surface water layer (ENVO:00002042); material: "saline water (ENVO:00002010), including plankton (ENVO:xxxxxxxx)" | depth 5 m
ATCAGACTAACAACTTCTATTATGCGATACCTTCAACCAGATATTATATTTACAATTCTCTTTATTTTTGGTGGTTTTATGGCTCAGGCCCAGTATACTGAAACTATAAATTCTAACAGGCCAGGAGCTTCACAAGGAGCATTCTCGGTAGGAACTGGTGTGATCCAGTTAGAAGCTGGTGGGTATTATGGTAAAGATGATCATTCCCTACTTCAAACAGAAACCGACATATTTGGAGCAGATTATGCTTTACGCTTCGGGTTTTTATTTGAAGCCTTAGAAATAAGTATAATTGGTTCTTTTGAAGATAACAAAAAGTTCAGGAGAGTTGGAGGAACTACTTTTAAATATAATACTCGTGATTTTAAAACCAATACACTAGGCCTTAAATACTTGATTTTCGATCCTAGCAGAAGTATAGAGCCAGATAAACCAAATTTATATAGCTGGAAGGCGAATCAAAAATTTAAATGGAAAACATTGATTCCTGCCGTATCCGTATATGCCGGAGCTAATTATGCACAAGACACAAACCCTTTCTTATTTGAAGGTGAAAAATCTCTAACACCAAAGGTTGCTTTGATTACTCAAAATAATTGGGCTGGTAGCTGGGTATTAGTAATGAATCTAATTTTAGATAAATTTACAGAAACCGCTCCTACCTACGCGGGGATCGCTACTTTAACGCATGCTTTTAATCCTAAATTTGCTGGTTTTATAGAGTATCAAGGGATTATTAGTGATATTTATTCTGATGATATCGTGCGTTCCGGGTTGGCCTATTTATTTACAGACAACTTTCAAGTGGATGTATCCGGTTTGTTGAATTTTAAAAACACTCCAGATAGATGGCAAGTTGCTGCAGGGGTTTCCTATCGATTAGATCTACACAAGAAAGATGAATATCTAGATGATTCTTACGAAGGAGATAGAAGAAGAAAACGAACCGAAAAACGAGAAGAAATTGAACCGGAAATTGATGATCAAAAATAAAATTTAGCAAATAAAAAAATCCGCTTTAAAAAGCGGATTTTTTTTGTTCTATATATAAAGAATTATTCTTCTAAAGAAGCAGTAACCGCTGCAGAAAGTCTTTTATAAGTTCCATTCTCTAAACGTTCTCTAATTGCTGAAAAAGCAGTTAATGTAAGATCTATATCTTCCATGGTATGAGTAGCGGTAGGAATCATTCTTAAAAGGATCAATCCTTTAGGAATTACCGGATACACCACAATAGAACAGAAAATTCCGTGATTCTCTCTAAGGTCTCTTACTAAAGCCATAGCTTCAGGAATACTTCCTTTTAAATATACAGGAGTAACACAACTTTGTGTAGTTCCTATATCAAATCCGTTATCCTTAAGTCCATTTTGTAATGCATTCACATTTTCCCAAAGCTTATTCTTAAGTTCTGGCATTGTTCTAAGCATATCCAATCTCTTCAATGCACCAACAACCAATTGCATTTGCAATGATTTTGCAAACATCTGGGATCTAAGATTATATTTTAAATAATCCATGATCTCTTTATCTCCAGCAATAAAGGCACCTGTACTAGCCATGGATTTTGCAAAAGTTGCAAAATATACATCTATATCATCCTGAATTCCTTGCTCTTCTCCAGCTCCTGCTCCCGTTGCCCCTAAAGTTCCAAATCCGTGAGCATCATCTACAAAAAATCTGAAGTTATATTTCTTCTTAAGTGCAACAATTTCTTTTAATTTTCCTTGCTCACCACGCATCCCAAAAACCCCTTCAGAGATTAATAGAATACCTCCTCCTGTTTGCTCACATATTTTTGTTGCACGTTGTAAATTCTTTTCGATACTTTCCATATCGTTATGCATATAGGTGAAACGTTGCCCTAAATGCAATCTAACTCCATCTATAATACAAGCATGTGCATCTACGTCATATACAATAACATCTTGTTTAGAAACTAATGCATCGATGGTAGAAACCATTCCTTGATATCCAAAATTAAGAAGGTAAGAAGCTTCTTTATTTACAAAAGATGCTAGTTCATTCTGAAGCTTTTCGTGAAGATCTGTATGCCCACTCATCATTCTGGCTCCCATAGGATATGCAGAACCATAATCTGCTGCAGCCTCTGCATCTACTTTTCTAACTTCTGGATGATTTGCAAGACCCAAATAATCGTTGATACTCCAAGTAATAACTTCTTTGCCACGGAATTTCATTCTATTAGAAATTGGCCCTTCAAGTTTAGGAAATACGAAATATCCTTCTGCTTGTTGTGCCCATTTTCCTAAAGGTCCTTTATCCTTATATATCTTATCAAATAAATCTCTCATAGATTTTTTTATTTACAAGCTGCAAAAGTACTTAAATACAACTCAATTTTAAAATAATAATATTAACAACATTTTCTAATTTAAAAACAAAAGCATCCTTTTAATAGGATGCTTTTGTTTTATTTAAATGTACTAGCGCATCACTTATTTTATAATTTCAATAGCTGAAGCATCCACCTCATCCTTCACTTCTAAGAATCCCTGAGCTTCCATCCATTCATCACTGTATATTTTACTCATATATCTAGATCCATGATCAGGAAAGATAACCACAACCTTACTATTCTCATCAAATTCTCCAAGTTCCTGCAATTGTTTTATTCCCTGCATTGCAGCACCACTTGTATACCCCACAAACATCCCTTCTGTTCTTGCCAGCTCTCGTGCTGTATGTGAACTATCCTCATCTGTAACTTTAATAAATTCATCTATAACATCAAAATCTGTTGCCGTAGGAATCAAATTTTTTCCTAAACCTTCAATACGGTATGGATAAATTTCATTTTTATCAAGCTCTCTGGTTTCATGATATTTTTTAAGGACAGATCCAAATGCATCTATTCCAATAACTCGAATAGCTTTATTTTTTTCTTTCAAAAATCTTGCAGTTCCAGAGATAGTCCCCCCGGTTCCACTGCAAGCTATTAAATGAGTTATCTTACCATCAGTCTGTTCCCAAATTTCTGGTCCGGTAGTATTATAATGAGCCTCTGTATTTAATTGATTAAAATATTGATTGATATAAACAGATCCTGGTGTTTCTTTATGAATTCTTTTTGCTACTTCGTAATAAGAACGGGGATCTTCTGCGGCCACATGTGTCGGGCAAACATACACCTTGGCTCCCATAGTCTTTAGCATATCTATCTTATCCCTAGACGACTTTGAACTCACTGCCAAAATACAATTATATCCTTTAATGATACTCACCATTGCAATACTGAAACCTGTATTCCCAGAAGTAGTTTCTATAATAGTGTCTCCGGGCTTTAGAATACCTTTTCGTTCTGCATCTTCAATAATATATAAAGCAATTCTATCTTTAGAAGAATGTCCAGGGTTGAAAGCTTCAATTTTCGCGAAAAAATCTCCTTTAAAGTTTTTGGTAATAGAATTTAGCTGCACCAGAGGAGTATCTCCTATTAGTTGCAAAATATTCTTATATACCTTTTTCTTTTCTATCATAAATGAAAATCTTACACCAAGTTAGAAATTAAAATTTATTTCAAATTGTTAAAACAAAATTAAATCCAAAAACGCTCAAATTTAAGGCAAATTTTTTAATTACCTAGCTATACCCTCCAAGTCCAGTAAAAAGGCATATTCTTCCGCTACTTCTTTTAAGGCTTCAAACCTTCCAGATGCACCCCCATGTCCTGCATCCATATTTATATGAAAGAGTAATTTATTATTATCTGTTTTTAATTCTCTTAATCGAGCAACCCATTTCGCAGGCTCCCAATATTGAACCTGAGAATCATGTAAACCCGTAGTAATTAGCATATTTGGATAATCCTGTGCTTTTACATTATCGTAGGGAGAATAAGAAAGCATATAATTATAATATTCTTCTACATTGGGATTTCCCCATTCATCATACTCTCCTGTGGTAAGTGGGATAGAATCATCCAACATAGTAGTTACAACATCTACAAATGGAACCGCTGCAATTATCCCATTATAAAGTTCCGGTGCCATATTCACAATTGCACCCATTAATAATCCACCGGCAGAACCACCCATGGCATATAAATGATCTCTAGAAGTGTAATTTTTCTCGATAAGATATTTGGAAACATCTATAAAATCTGTAAAGGTATTTTTCTTTTTAAGCAGTTTTCCATCTTCATACCAAGGTCTTCCCAAGTATTCTCCTCCTCTAATATGAGTAATAGCATAAATAAATCCTCTATCTAATAAGCTTAATCTAACACTGGAAAAATAAGGATCTATTGTAGATCCATAAGAACCATAGGCGTATTGCAATAAAGGACTGGTTCCGTCTAACGGTAAATCTTTTCTATATACTAGGGAAACTGGCACTTTTGTGCCATCTGTTGCTGTTGCCCAAATACGCTCTGTTATGTAATTATCCTTATTAAAATTACCTCCCAATACCTCTTGTTCCTTTAAAACAATTTTTTCTTTTGTAGCCATATTAAAGTCTATCACGGCTGTGGGATTGTTCAAGGAATTGTAAGTGTATCTCAAAATATCAGTATCAAAATCTGGATTAATACTGGTATAGGCAGTATAGGTCTCGTTATCGAATGGCAAATAATAATTTTCATCGGAATGCCATTTGGTGATCTTTATTTTATTTAATCCCTCATGACGTTCACTTATCACTAAATAGTGCTCAAAAATATCTATATCCTCTAATAAATAATCCAACCTATGCGGAATTACCTCAACCCAATTCTCTTTTGAAGTTTTATCGATTGGAGTTTTCATCAATTTAAAATTGGTGGCATTATCCATATTCGTTAGAATGTAAAATGAATCTTCAAAATGAGAGATTCCATATTCTAATCCTCTTTCCCTTGCCTGTACCAATCTAAATTCACCATCTGGATTGTCTGCTTCCAGAATTCTGAATTCACTTGTGAGTGTGCTGTTACTTCCTAGAATAAGGAATTTTTTAGACTTCGATTTATAAATATAAGTGTTAAAGGTCTCATCTTTTTCTTCAAAAACTAGACTGTCTTCTTTGGATTTAGTTCCTAGATGGTGTTTATAAATTCTATTCGATCTCAAGGTTTGTTTATCCTTCTTGGTGTAATACAAAGTTTTGTTATCATTTGCCCAAGTGGAACCACCAGTGGTTGTTTCAATTTTTTCCTTGGAGATCTCACCTGTTTCCAGATTTTTTATTCGAATGGTATAATTTCTTCGACTAACAGTATCTACTCCAAAAGCGATTAACTTATTATCATTGCTCACATTTAAACCTCCCAAACTATAATAGTCATGACCTTCTGCCATTTTATTTACATCGAATAAAATTTCTTCGGGAGCATCTAAAGATTCTTTTTTTCTAGAATAAATTGGGTAATCCTTTCCTTTTTCGAATCTGGTGAGGTACCAATAGCCATTTAGTTTATATGGAACGGAGGAGTCGTCTTCTTTAATTCTTGACTTCATTTCTTCAAAAAGATCTTCCTGGAACTTCTTGGTATGAGCGGTCATTTGCTCGTTATAATCGTTTTCCTGATTGAGGTATGATATAACTTCAGGGTTTTCTCTGTCGTTCAACCAATAGTAGTCATCTCTTCTAATTTGATTATGAGCTTTTAATTCTTTGGCAACTTTTGTGGCCTTTGGTGGATAAATTTCAGTTTTCAAATGAGGGTGATTTTGTGCGATTATATTTGTGGAAACAAAGGTAAGGCTTCCTAAGAAAATAAGTATGAGTCTTTTCATTTTTAAGTATCGATTCAAAGTGTAAATGAATAAATTTGTAATTATTAATCTATAAATGAAATATTATGTTTGGAGATATGATGGGAATGATGAATAAGATCAAAGAAACCCAACAGAAAGTAGAAGATACTAAAGAGCGACTTAAAACTGTATTGATAGATGAGCAATCTAGCGATGGCTTATTGAAAGTGACCGTAACTGCAACCAATGAAATAAAGAATATAAGCATTGCAGATGAGTTGTTGGAAGATAAGGAACAACTTGAAGATTATTTAGTGCTAACTCTTAATAAGGCTATCACCAGAGCAACTTCAATTAATGAAACTGAACTTGCCGCGGTAGCTAAAGACGGAATGCCAGATATTCCTGGATTAGACATGTTTAAATAAAAAAAAAACCATCTGAGATGCATATACTAATAGCATTTCAGACGGTTCTATATTTTCTTTTCAGAAATAACTCTAAGCTTCTCCTCTGGCGGGATATTCTTCCTTTATTATAAAGTCTAAAGACTTTAATAAATCATCGAATTTTGGTCTTGCAAATGGCATACTTTGTATTGATGCGGCATACAATGAGTTGTCTGGTCTTATTAAAAACAATGCCGGTTCAAAAAATATATCAGGTTCCTTCTCACTTACACTTTTAGATATATAAAGATCCCATTCTCTGGCATTCTCTATAGATAAGTCATAACCTATAGTTAGTTTTTCAATATTCCATTCTATTACAGTTTTTTCTGCTAAAGCTCCACTATTTGCACTAATGCATATTACATTTATGCCCCTATCCCTATACTGTTCTATTTTAGAATTTAATTCCTCTAAATAAGATTTACATACTGGACAGTGCAATCCGCGGTAAAAAACCACCATCGTAAAATTTTGGGGAAGTTGATCTCTCAAATTCCAAATCATTCCATTAACCGTATCTACCACAAGTTCTGGAACTTCTTGTCTGGGTATTACATTTTTCATATTTCTTGCTGCTATTGATTTTGTCGAAATTATGTAAAAATTGGAGGCTATCGTTAAGTAGACTATATAATCTTCTGTTAAGTTTTTCCTTCAGCTAGTTTTTAATATTCCTTATAACTTCTAAAAACTTTAGATGTAGATCTTCTGTATAATCTAAATGAGTAACAACTCTAAGTTTCCCATGCCCCATATTGCTTAATCTAATATTTTCTTTTTGAAGCTGTTTCATGAATTTTTCCTCGCTCAAAGTTTCATTCAAATAAAAAATAACAATATTGGTCTCTACATTTTCAACCTTTTGTACATAATTTAAACTACTAAGAGTAGCTCCTATTTCCTGAGCTCTTTTATGATCTTCAGCAAGTCTATCTACATTGTTATCTAACGCATAGATCCCTGCTGCTGCCATAAAACCAACTTGACGCATTCCGCCTCCAAGAACTTTTCTAACTCTAATAGCATTCTTCATTAGGTCTTTTTTACCCAACAGTACAGATCCCATTGGAGTACCAAGGCCTTTAGAAAGGCACACAGAAATAGTATCGAACAACTTTCCATAATTCTTAGGAGATTCACCCTTAGCAACTAAGGCATTGAATAATCTAGCGCCATCTAAGTGCAATCCTAAATTATGAGTATTACAAACCTTTCTTATCTTCTTTATTTCGTCTAGTTCATAACATGCGCCACCACCTTTGTTAGTAGTGTTTTCTAAACACACTAAGGTTGTTAATGGGCTGTGATAAAAATCTGGTGGATTTATATTCTCTTCTACTTGCGAAGCAGTGATCATTCCCCTATCTCCATCTACAAGCTTACAGGAAACCCCGCTGTTAAAAGAAACTCCCCCCCCTTCATAATTATAAACATGCGCCCATTTATCACAGATCAATTGTTCTGCAGGCTGCGTATGTAACTTTATTGCTGCTTGGTTGGCCATGCTTCCTGTGGGAAAGAACAAGGCTTCATCCATTCCAAACATTTTAGCCAGTTTTTCTTCCAAAGCGTTTACAGATGGATCTTCTTTATATACATCATCTCCTACTTCTGCGGAAAGGATTGCCTGTAACATTCCAGTTGTTGGTCTTGTTACTGTATCACTTCTTAAATCTATTTCTTTCATATATTTTATTCTGATTTTATCTTTAATATGCTGAATCCATTATTCAAAACTACCAATTGGGGAGCCATCTGGAATTTTTGGCGCTTTTATTAACTGTTCGAATTCTTCCGGGTGTTCTCTAAATCTTTCAATATCCATTAGAAATTGTGTTTTCATAACTTTTTCTGAAGTTAAATTAGATTTTAACCAAGATTCCAAGGATTCTAGTTTCGAATTAGCTATTGCTTTTACTTGAAATATAGAATTCTCATTAACCGACAAGTTCATTAAATGTTGTAAAACATTATAATTAATAGTGTTTTGTACTTGCTGAAGGTATGGATCTTTAAAGTTAGATTTTATAGTAGCCGTAATTAATTGATCTATTAATTCATCTAAGCCTAATTGGGAATTATCTAGTGCTTTTTGCTGTATCAGCCTTGCAGCTCTTTCCGGATGCAGTAAATATTCCAAACTAAGCTCACTAGCAGTCCCTGCAGCACCAAGAGCATCGAATGCCACTCCTGTTTTGCTTTGAAAAGATTCTCTGGTTCGTCCATACCCATAAGCCCTAGGTGGGAATAATGCGAGTTTCTCTTTTGGTATAGCTAATACCTCTGCACTTAATGTTGTTAAGTATGTTTTTAGTGCTTCTATCTGTTCCTCTGCAGCTATCATTTTTAATGGGATTTGTTTATCTCCCTTAACCGCATAAGTATATTCCAAACCACCAATTACTTTTGCAACTGCTTCTGTCTGGTATCTATGTAAAAAATAAAGAGGCACAAATACATCTTCCAAAACCGAGTTGGATTCTCCAGTTCTAATATTATCTTCTGAAAAATTATCAATTGCTTTTTCTCTGATCTCTAAAAGATCTTTTAATCCATCAGTAGCATTTGCTCCATTATCCCATAGATGAGCAAATGCATTTGCTCCTCCAGAGGCTCTAGCATCAGAATCTGTAATAAAACGGAAGCCTTTATTATTTGCTTCTTCTAATACTGAATTTAAATACTCCTTTTCTTTCACATCAGAAGGAACATCGGCATAAGAATAATTCACCGTTATCTTATCCCAAACTCCGATTCCTGTACTATAAGCATCATTTAAACTAATATTATCTCCTTCCAACTTAAACTGAGGATGAGGATAATCCATTACGGTTGAGTTTTTATTTGTGCTTCCAGAAAAATTATGAGCAAATCCTAAGGTATGTCCAACCTCGTGTGCTGCTAATTGACGAATTCTGGCAATTGCCATTTCCATCATTTCTGAATGAGCCTCATCTCCATTTGCAAACGGTTTATTCATCAATGCCTGGGCTATTAAAAAATCTTGCCGAATCCTTAAACTACCTAGACTTACATGACCTTTAATAATCTCTCCTGTCCTTGGATCTACAACACTTGCGCCGTAACTCCACCCTCGGGTCGACCTGTGTACCCATTGTATCACATTATATCTAACATCCAAAGGATCTGCTCCCTCAGGGAGCATTTTAACTTGAAAGGCATTTTTGTAACCTATTGCTTGATAAGCTTCCTCCCACCATCGTGCTCCATCTAAAAGTGCAGATCTTACGGGTTCCGGTGTTCCGGGATCTAAATAATAGATAATTGGTTCTACGGGCTCGCTTATCGCCAATTCAGGATTCTTCTTTTCAAGTCTATGTCTTGTAATATATCTTTTTTCTATAGGCTCAAAAACTGGTGTGGAATAATCGAAATAAGAAATATAAATAGCTCCACTTCTTGGATCAAATTCGCGCTTTTTATAATTATTATCAGGCAACTTTACAAAAGAATGATGCTGGGTTACTGTTAAAGAATTGTTATTGGGAAGTACTTCTCTTAAAGCGTTGCTGGTAGCTTCGCCATCAAAAGTAAGCATTGCCTCAAATTCTACATTATCAGGAAAAGCTTTTGTGCGTTCTAAAGAAAGAACACTTTTAGATCTATTCAGACTAAAATTACCATATTTCCCATTCTTCAACTTACTTGCCACGCCGTGTGCATCCTCCATTAAAAATGACGTAATATCTATAACGTACTTTCCATTCACTTCCTCTTTAATTTCGAAACCATAGAGCACAGATTTGGCAAAAGCTTCCTCTACACTTTTTTTCTCTAAAGCATTTTCTGTAATTGCTCTAAAATTTAAATTTGGTTGGATCAATAAAAGCTTGTTTCCGGCCTTGATGAACTTTACAACAGCTTCATTTCCTAATTGACCTCTATCTAAACCAATATCATTAGAGCCTAATCCAGTGGTTAAAGAATGAACATATAAGAATTCTGAATCTAGGTCTGCAACTTCAAATAAGATCTTATCTTCTTTTTGAACATATTCAAAATTGAAATAGCCTTTAAACTTGTCTTTATTTTGTTTTTCTGAAGTGTTTTGACCTGAAATAATTGTTGAAATACTGAAAAACAGGAAAATAGCAAAAAATACTCTCATGGACTTATATTTTAAGTGGCCTAAAACTATAAAATAAATACAAAATAGTTTTAAGAACCTGTGTTTAATTCTATTTTTACTGAAATTAATAACAGATATGATCACTTCAGAACATATAAAAGATCTTAAAGATCGCCTGGTAGCGTTAAGGAGGTATCTTTGACGTTGATGCCAAACAAATAGAGATCTCTAATTTAGAAGAGAAGACCTACGCCCCCGATTTTTGGGATAATCCTAAAAAAGCGGAAGCAATGATGCGTGAAATTAACGCAGAAAAGAAATGGGTAGACGATTATCTACTAGGGGAAACTATGGTGGAGGATCTGGAAGTTATATATGAATTCTATAAAGAGAAAGAGGCAACTGCAGAAGATGTAGAAGGTCGTTACGAAAAAGCATTAAATCTTATAGAAGATCTGGAATTTAAAAATATGCTTTCTGAAGAAGGTGATAATTTAAGCGCAGTTCTACAAATCACAGCCGGAGCTGGTGGGACAGAAAGTTGCGATTGGGCAGAAATGCTAATGCGCATGTACTTAAGATGGGCTGAATCTAAAGGTTTTAAACTTAAAGAGTTAAATTATCAAAGTGGTGAATCAGCCGGAATTAAAACTGTAACCATAGAAATTGAAGGCGAATATGCTTTTGGATGGTTAAAAGGAGAAAATGGGGTACATAGATTGGTGAGGATCTCGCCTTTTGATAGTAATGCTAAAAGACATACTTCTTTTGCCTCGGTATATGTATATCCTTTAGTAGACGACACAATTGAGATTGAAGTTAGTCCCGCAGACATTTCGTGGGAAACCATGAGATCTTCTGGTGCTGGCGGGCAAAATGTAAACAAAGTAGAAACTGCAGTGCGTTTACGCCATGCGCCTACCGGAATTGTAATTGAAAATTCTGAAACCAGATCCCAATTAGATAACAAGACCAAAGCAATGCAATTGCTTAAAAGTCAGTTGTATGAACTGGAACTTCAGAAACAACAAGCGCAACGCAGGGAAATAGAAGATTCTAAGATGAAGATAGAGTGGGGATCCCAAATAAGGAATTATGTAATGCATCCCTATAAATTGGTAAAAGATGTGAGAACTGCCGAGGAAACCGGAAACGTAGATGCAGTAATGGATGGAGCAATAGACCCATTTTTAAAGGCCTATCTAATGATGATGGGTCAACGGCACGAAGATTGATTATAAGTAACATTCAATGAAAATTTATTATAATTTTCGTATTTTAAACCCAAATCTATGATCACTGTATATCACAACCCCAGATGTAGTAAATCCAGAGAAGGATTGACTATAGTTCAAAATTCAGGAAAAGACTTTTTTGTAAGAGAATATTTAAAAAGTCCTCTTTCTGAAGATGAATTGAAAAAACTGATCGAAAAATTAGGCGTTAAAACAATAGATCTTGTTCGAAGCAAAGAGGAAATTTGGAAAAAGGAGTTTAAAGGAAAGGATCTTTCCTCTAAAGATATCTTAAAGGCAATGGTAAATAACCCCAAATTAATTGAACGACCAATTGTCGAAAATGCCGAAAAAGCAGTAATTGGAAGACCAATTTCCAATATTGAAGAAATGCTAGCTTAAAATTATTTAATTTTATACTATTATGGAACTTAACAAAAGATTACAACTATTAGGATATTCCTCCATTTTAGTGGGAGGTTTTATACTTGCAAATATTTATATACATCACAAGAATTCTAGAGATATTAAAGATATAGCTCGAGAAATAGCATTAGAATGGAAAGATAAATTAGGATTATCTGAAGAACAATGCAAAAAATTAGAAGCTAATATCATAGAATTTACCATTTTAAAAAATGAAATTATAAATTCTAAACGATCTCAAAAATTTGTAATAAGAGATCTTCAGGAAACTCAAAAACGCGAACATCTCAAATTAAAAAAGTTTTTAACCAATGCTCAGTTTACAGCATATGTTGGTGTGAGTAAAAAGATTCCAAATATATTAATGGATGCCTAAATATGATTATTGGATTTTAACGGCTTTTTAACAAATAGCCTTTAAACCATCTGTAACAACAGTGGTCTAAAGATAAAAATTTGTTATGACCATCCAAAAAATTTCAAGTTTCAGCTTCTTGCTGATTTTTTTTATTTGCCTCCCTTTCTCAGTATATTCGCAATCTAATAAATTTACCATTTCGGGTAAGGTTATAGACGATGCATTAAATGTTCCCTTAGAGTATGCTACCATTGCCATTACCAGACCGAACGACCCTAATTTTCTTGATGGTGGGGTGACCGATATTGAGGGTAAATTTAATATTAATGTACCACCTGGAGTTTACAATATTACGGTTGAATTTATATCCTACACTTCCAAAACCTTCAAAAACAAGAAAGTTGAAGCAGATTTAGATCTAGGAACCATTATGTTAGGTATTAACGCTTCCAGTTTAGATGAGGTGGTGGTAAGAGCAGAAACGACTCAGGTAGAAGTTCGCTTAGATAAAAAGATCTATAATATAGGGAAAGACCTTACCACAAAAGGAGGAACAGTGAGTGATGCTTTAAGCAACGTACCCTCAGTTTCTGTAGATGTAGAAGGTGCAATTAGTTTAAGAGGAAACCAGAACGTACGAGTTCTTATAAACGGAAAGCCTTCAGCATTGGCTGGATTTGGATCTACAGATGTTTTAGGACAGCTTCCCGCAGATGCTATAGATCGAGTTGAGGTTATTACTTCTCCTTCGGCAAGATATGATGCAGAAGGAACAGCAGGAATAATTAATATAATTCTAAGAAAGGATAAGACATTAGGTTTTAATGGATCTGTTTCTACCACCGTAGGATATCCCGAAAGTTATGGAATAACCGCAAATGTTAATTTGAGAACGGAGAAATACAATCTTTTTAATACAACCGGTTACAATTATAGATCTGGTCCAGGAGGCGGGAATTTTGATACTCGCTATTTCCAAGGAAATTTTAATAGAGTTTTAGAGAATAGAGATTACGATAGATCCAACAAAGGTTTTAATACTAACTTAGGTATGGAATATTACATAAATGATAAATCTTCCATCACAGCTAGTACTTTTTTTAGATATGGAGATGGGGAAGATATAACTACCAACTTAACCCAAAAATTTCAGGATAAAACATTAGGTCAAGAAACGCTTAGACGTGAAGTAGAATCGGAAAAAGATAAAAGTTTTCAGTTCGCATTGAACTATGTTAATAGATTTAATGAAGAAGGACATAAATTAACAATGGATTTTCAATATGAAAATGATAAAGAAGAACAACCTGCTTTTATTACTGAAACTGTTAGAGTAAATAATACGTCAGAGGAAACTCCTTTTTTACCTTCAGAAGAAGTGTTCACAGAAGAGAAACAAAATGAGTATCTATTTCAGGCAGATTATGTTTTGCCCTTTGGAGAAGATTCTCAATTCGAGGCTGGTTATCGTGGAAATTTCAAAAATGAGAATACAGATTATAACTTAAATATTGAGGATGCTTCAGGAAGATTAGTTCGCAATGATACCGTTTCTAATATTTTTGATTATACCGAAAATGTAAATGCGATCTATACTCAATACGGAACTAAATTTGGTGACTTTTCATTTTTACTTGGTTTAAGATTAGAGAACACACAACTAAAAGGTGAAATTGATTCTCCTTTTTCTGATGAAGATCTTGTAAATGCTTTCGGATTTAAAATTGATACCGATTTTGACAACAATTACTTAGGTTTGTTCCCTACCGTGAACTTTATTTATGAGTTAAGTGAAACCGAAAATGTAACTTTAGGGTACAACAGACGAATTAATAGACCTAGAGGTTGGTTTATTAATCCATTTCCATCCCGATCTAGTAGAACAAACATCTTTCAGGGAAATCCAAATTTAGCACCTGCTTATGCAAGCGCTTACGACCTTGGATATCTTAAGAGATGGGAAAAATTAACGCTTACCTCTTCTGTATATTATCAATATGAAACAGATGCTTTTGAAAGAGTACAACAAGGAACTGAACAATTTTTTGAAGGTATAGAGATCATTAGAACCATTCCTATTAACCTTGCCACCAATGAGCGTATAGGTGCTGAAGCGGGAATCTTATACAACCCTGCTAAATGGTTGCGTCTAAATGGAAGCGTGAATTTCTTTCAATTTAAAACAGAAGGAGATTTTAACGGAGTAGATTATGGTGCAAAAAATAATAGTTGGTTTGGTAGATTTAGCTCTAAAGTAAGCTTACCTGCAAATATAGATTGGCAAACCAATGCTTTTTATGTAGGAGCTTCAGAAAACTCTCAAACTAAAACCGAAGGTATCTTTTCTTTAGATATGGCTTTGAGTAAAGAAATATTCAAAGAAAGGGCTACTTTATCTTTTAACGTAAGAGATTTGTTGAACTCTAGAAAAAGAAACTCTTTAACAACTACAGAAAGATTTATTCAAGATAGCGAATTCCAGTGGAGAGCAAGACAATTTACATTGACCTTGATCTATAGATTCAATCAGAAGAAGAAAGATCAGAATAGAAGAGGTGAAAATGGTGGTGGAGAAGATTTTGAATTTGAAGGATAGATTAATACAACCCTAAAGTAAAAGGTTGCCGGAAAGGCAACCTTTTTTTATTATAAATGTTTACAGTTTTAATAACCCTAAACTTATTTTATCAAAAAGAGACAATTTAAAGCCTACGCCTTCAATTCTTTTTCTCTTTTTCTTTTTTCTCTTTTTTCTTTAAACAATTCAGTAATAGAACCGCCTATCCAATAAGGAACGATTGCTACTAAAAATATCATTAACCAAAATCCCATGGTTAAAATAACTAAAAAAGCTAAAAAGCCTAAGTATTGATCGAATTCAAACATATCTTCTAGAGATTTTTATATAAAGGCAAAGATAGTAAGTCTCATAGCGTTCTGCCAAATAAAAAATGATTTTTTAGATGAAAGTTTATAAAAGTGATAAATCATTTAGATAAAAAGCATTCTGCATAAAAACTTCAAAATTTTGTATAAAATTTAAAGAATAAAAAATACTGAAAATGTAAATTTGTAATCTAATCTAAAATAATTATGGACTACAGAATTGAGAAGGATACTATGGGGGAAGTAAAGGTCCCTTCAGATAAGTTGTGGGGAGCACAAACCGAACGATCCAAAAATAATTTTAAAATTGGCGCAGCTGGCAGTATGCCTTTAGAAATAGTATATGGTTTTGCTTATTTAAAAAAAGCAGCTGCATTTACCAACTGTGAACTTGGAGCTCTACCTGTAGAAAAAAGAGATTATATAGCAAAAGTATGTGAGGAGATACTTGCTGGGATCCATGATGACCAATTTCCTTTGGTGATTTGGCAAACCGGAAGTGGTACTCAAAGCAATATGAATTTAAATGAAGTGATCGCAAACAGAGCGCATCAACTAGCTGGCAAAGTGATTGGTGAAGGTGAAAAGACCTTACAACCCAATGATGATGTGAATAAATCACAATCTTCTAACGACACTTTTCCAACGGGAATGCATATTGCAGCCTATAAAAAGGTAAGTGAAATCACTTTACCAGGAGTAATTAAATTAAGAAACACCCTTAAGAAGAAATCGGAAGAATTTAAGGATATAGTTAAAATTGGACGCACCCATTTTATGGATGCTACTCCCCTAACCCTAGGCCAAGAATTTAGTGGATATGTAGCTCAATTAGATTACGGAATTAAAGCATTAGAAAATACACTTCCTCACTTAGCTGAACTTGCTTTAGGTGGAACAGCAGTGGGAACTGGGTTAAATACTCCAAAAGGATATTCCAAACGTGTGGCTGAATTTATAGCCAAGTTTACAGGGCTTCCTTTTGTTTCAGCTCCTAATAAATTTGAAGCTTTGGCGGCACATGATGCTTTAGTAGAGTCCCATGGAGCTTTAAAGCAATTAGCTGTTTCATTAAATAAGATTGGAAATGATATAAGAATGCTTTCATCTGGCCCAAGAAGTGGGATTGGAGAAATAAACATTCCCGCGAATGAGCCAGGATCTTCCATTATGCCGGGAAAAGTAAATCCTACCCAATGCGAAGCTTTAACTATGGTTTGTGCACAAGTAATGGGGAACGATGTTGCAATAAGTGTTGGAGGAATGCAAGGTCAATTTGAATTAAATGTGTTTAAACCAGTTATGGCTGCAAACTTTTTGCAAAGTGCACAGTTAATTGGAGATGCATGTGCCTCTTTTGAAGAGCATTGTGCAAGAGGGATAGAGCCTAATAAGAAAAGGATCAAGGAACTTTTAGATAATTCTTTAATGTTGGTAACAGCTTTAAATACCAAAATAGGATATTATAAAGCTGCTGAAATAGCAAATACTGCACATGCTAACGGAACTACACTAAAGCAAGAGGCGGTAAATTTGGGATATGTAACTCCCGATGAGTTTGACGAATGGGTAAAACCTAAGGATATGGTTGGAGGATTAAAATAATTCTGTTTTACAATTGATAATAAATTAAAAGCTGCCTTGAAAGAGGTGGCTTTTTTATTTGGTTTCAGTAACCTAATTATCTAATTTGTCTGGCTGAGCCTGTCGAAGCCGATTTAGATAAAATAAGCACACTTCGACAAGCTTAGTGTGACAATCCCGATTGCTATAAGGACAGTGACGGTAAGCGTTCTTATGAGATTCTTCAGTTCGCTGTGTTCCTTCAGAATGACATTAACTTATAAATCGACGAGAAATGCCGAGAAATAAAAAATTGTCTGGCTGAGCCTGTGGAAGCCGATTAAGATAAAATAAGCACACTTCGACAAGCTCAGTGTGACAATCGCGATAGCTATAAGGACTGTTACGGTAAGCGCACTCTCATAAGAGATTCTTCAGTTCGCTGTGCTGCTTGAGAATGACATTATCTTATAAATCGACGAGCAATGTCTAAAAATAAAAAATTGTCAGGCTGAGCTTGTCGAAGCCGATTTAGATAAAATAAACACACTTCGACAAGCTCAGTGTGACGGCATTAAAAAATATCAAACTAATAACTCAAATTGTCAGGCTGAGCATGTCGAAGCCATTTTAGCACTCAATTAAACTTCAATAAAAAAAACCTGCTTCAATAATGAAACAGGGTTTTAAAAATATTCAAAATCAATAATTATTTCTTCGCGTAATATTTTTTATACTTCCAATAAGATACTGCACCTAAAATAGCAACACCAGCAACTGTATAATAAATAAAGGTTGGAGTAATCACTTTATCTCCACTGGCATAAGAATGTAATCCAGATAAATAGAAATTCACACCAAAATAGGTCATCATGATACTTGCAAAGGCAATTATTGCCATTAAATTAAAGAACCATCGGCTTCTTAATCCTGGTACTAAGCGCATGTGAATTACAAATGCATAAACCATGATACTCACTAGCGCCCAGGTTTCTTTTGGATCCCATCCCCAATATCTTCCCCAACTCTCGTTGGCCCATTGTCCTCCTAAGAAATTACCTATGGTTAACATTACCAACCCAACAGTTAGTGCCATTTCGGTAATAATAGTGATCTCCTTAATGTTAAGTGCCATCTTAACCTTGTTATTTTCTGTGGTAAGTATCATTAATAATAAGGATACTGCACCTAAGATCATCCCCAAAGTAAAAGGCCCATAACTACCAACGATCACAGAAACGTGGATCATTAACCAATAAGAATCCAGTACGGGAACCAAATTAGCAATAGCAGGATCCATCCAGTTCCAGTGCGCGATCATCAAGATCATAGATGCCACAAAAGATGTTGACGCTATGGTTAAGAAACTTTTTCTTCCAAAGGCCAAACCAAAGAACATGGTTGCCCAAGCTACATAGATCATAGACTCATAAGCATCACTCCATGGCGCATGTCCAGAAATGTACCATCTAGCAGCTAGACCAAGGGTGTGTATTATAAAAAGTAAGAGAATAACAAAGGCACTCACTTTTATTAAAATCCGTATCGGTTTAGAGTCATTAAATATTTGTACAATTACAAAAACTAGCATAATTAGTCCTGCAAACATGTACCACATGAACAGACTTCTAAAAATATCATACTTATTGTAAAGTATTTCCGCATTTATCTTCTGTTCTGAAGGCAATACTTCGCTTCCAAATTTTTTCTGGTAGCTCTTAATGCTTTCCAATAACTCTTCAGATTTTGTATAGTCTCCAGTTGCTTTTGCTTCTCTTAAAGCATTCATATAAATCGGCAGGATCTGTCTTGCATATACCGAATCCATTCCGGTTAAACTAGATTCTGGTACTTCGGGAAAAGAAACCCATTTATTATTTTCGTCTCCGGGAATTGGGAAAATTCGCAAAACGCCACCTTGCAGAGCGTTATAAAGCAAATTTACTTTTCTATCTGTTTCTATAAAATCCTTTTGAAATTGATTGGGCACACTTGCCTGATAGGCACTTTCTAAATAAGGTGATAATTTATAAGAACCAGATGCATCAAAGAAATTGGTTAATGCAATATATTTTTCATCAGCTTTAACACCTGCAATATGCCTGATGCTATCGTTATTTGGCTTTACATAGATCAAAGGCGCATTATACCATAATGCAGGATTCTCTGTCATAGAAATCAGGATCTGATCTGAATTCAAACCTTCATAGGAATCCTTTTTACTTAGCTTTCTTAATAATTCAGAAGAAAAAGTATTTGCTGGTTTCATTCTACCCCCAGCATCTTGGATTACCAAACGTCCAAATTTTGCAGCATGCTGTGCTTTTACAGCGGTACTTTGGATCATGGAATCTACACGGGCTTTGTTAGATGTTACGTGAGCATGATCTGTTTCTTGTGAATTATCTTGTGCAAATCCTGAAGAAATACTCAGAAAAATTGCTGTGATTATTGTTAGTGCTGCTTTCTTATCTTTCACCTTGTCTAGCATCACTTTTAAATTTCCAAATCTGCTTCCTTTATCAAACAAAATTAACATAAGACCTAGATACAATAAGAAATAACCAATATAAGTGATCCATGTACCCCAAAAATCATGATTTACAGAAAGAACAGTTCCTTTTTCATCCGGATCGAAAGATGCTTGAAAAAATCTAAACCCATTTTTATCTAATACATGATTCATAAAGATCTCATAATCTTGAGATCCTTTATCATCTATGACTTCAACTTTACTTTTAAAAGCTGAATAACTTGGAGTTGGATTATTCTCGGTTCCCGGGTATTTATCGGCTACAAAATCGTTTAGCTTTATTGAAAAAGGAAGTTCCATCTCTTTAGAACCATAATTTAAATAAATATCTAATCCAGCTATTTTAAGATTCTTAGGTTCGCCAACAACACCCTTTCCTCCAAGCATACTGATAGTTTGAGATTCTCCCTCAGATGTTACTTTTAAGGTTACCGCATTAAGTTGATTCTTATTTTTTTCTTCTGTAGGAATTATATCATAGTTTCCGGTAGCCATAGGTTCAGGAATTACAAACTGCATACCGCCTATATTGTAAAGAGATCTCAACATTAAAGTTTGCGTGCTATCTGCAACCACAGTTCCTTTAAACTGATCTGCCATTCTCATAAAGTCACCTTCGAAAGGGGATTTTATTAAATAAGTTCCTTCTTCTCCATTTACTTGGATATTTATGGCTCCATCGGTTGGCTTATTAAGTGAAAAGAGTGTATTATGAATATTGGCTATATCGCCTTCTTTTAAATAGTGTTCATGCCTGTTTCCATCTCCGGCTTCAACTATCTTTAAGTAATTGTCTCCGTTTTCAGCCAAGATCAATCCTTCTTTAGCTCCATGAATAAAGTTGACAACCTCTACAGAGACCTTTTGCCCATTAAAATCGGTGTAAATCGCTTCATCATTATCTGTTTCCGGTGCTAATAATACTGGTTGGTCTACAACTCTTCTTCTAGGTTCTCCATCTATTTCTCCATCCATAATGGCGGTTAAATAGGTTTTTTCTGAAAGAAAGGAATTTGTAGTTTCCCCTTCACGAATAGGCATAATCCCCTCGTAACTTATGTATCTGGTAACAAAAGCACCAACTAAAATTAGAATGAATGAAAGGTGAATTAAAAGGGAAGACCACTTTTCGCGTTTGTGCATACTATATCGCACAATATTTCCGCAGAAATTGATAACAAAAAAGAGCATGATACCCTCGAACCACCAGGTGTTATAAATGAGAATTCTTGCAGTTTCTATGGTGTACCAGCTTTCGATGAATGTTCCCAGAGCCATTGCAATGGCGAATACAATGAACAAGACTGCCATTATTCGGGTAGAAAATAAGACAGACGCTATTTTATTTTGCATTTGGAGTAATTTAAAACGATGCAAATTTAACTAAATTTAAACAGTTAGACCTCTTTAAAAACAAGCAATTCCCTGAGACAAATGTTAATTTTAAACCCAGAAATTTTGGTAATTTAGCCGAATGAAGCGAATTGTACTTTTTGGAACTGGAAATGTAGCCACACATCTATTTGAGGCCTATAAAGATTCGCTTAATTTTAAGATCGTTCAAGTATACAATCATGATCTTAAAAGCTTGAAGAAATTTGAAACAGAGATACCTACCACTACAAATCTTTCAGAAATTATAGAAGCTGATATTTACCTATTGGCTTTAAAAGATGATGTCCTAGAAGATTTCAGCACAAAAATTAAAGATTCCGGAGCATTAGTGGTGCATACTTCCGGCGCGGTTGGAATGAAAGTGTTGAAAAAATTTGAGCGTTTTGGAGTCTTCTACCCACTTCAAACTTTTTCAAAAAGTAAGAAAGTAGATTTTTCTAATATTCCCCTTTGCATAGAAACAAATTTAGACATAGACAAAGGTTTATTAAATTTAATGGCCTCAGAAATCACAACAAAGGTTTTTGAGATCTCTTCGGAACAAAGAAAATCCCTACATGTTGCTGCCGTATTTGTAAGTAATTTTGTAAATCTGCTGTATACCGAAGGAGAAATAATTTGCGAACAAAACAACGTGCCTTTTAAAATTCTGCACCCGCTAATTCAGGAAACAGCTAATAAGATCCTAAATATAAACCCAATGGAAGCACAAACTGGTCCGGCAAAAAGGAAAGATCAACAGGTAATAACGGCGCATTTAAAAATGCTTTCGGCAGAACAAAAAGAAATATATTCATTACTAACAAAATCTATTCAGAATCTCCATGGAGAAGAATTATAAAGAATATCTAAATAATATAAATACACTCATCTTTGATGTAGACGGTGTTTTAACCGATGGTAACGTTCAAGTAAACACTGAGGGTGAATTATTAAGAACCATGAGCATCAAGGACGGTTATGCCCTAAAAACTGCAGAACTTGCCGGATATAATGTTTGCATTATCTCCGGGGGAAAAAATGAAGGGGTTAGAAAAAGATTAAGAGATCTGGGGATAACCAATATTTTCCTAGGGGTTTCAGATAAAGTAGAGCAGCTAAAAGAATTTTTGGATATCTACAGTATAGATCCAGAACATGTACTTTACATGGGAGATGACATTCCAGATCTTTATGTTATGAAATTGGTTGGAATGCCATGCTGCCCACAGGATGCGGCGGCAGAGATCAAGGAAATTAGCCGCTACGTATCTCATAAAAAAGGTGGGAAAGGTTGTGTGCGTGATGTAATCGAGCAAGTTTTAAAAGTACAGGGAAAATGGCTTTTAAATCATGATGCTTCAAAAAGCTAGAAAACTGCTAAGTTTAATATAAGATGAATGATAAATCTACGCTCACAGCATTTTTTAAACTAGTAAGGTATCAGAATCTTTTAATGATCATCTTAATGCAAGTCCTAATTAAATATGGACTTTTCAATAGCTTCAGAATAAGTATAACCTTAAGCGATCTGGGATTCCTTATGCTTTGTCTATCTACAGTTTGTATTGCAGCTGCGGGCAACGTTATAAATGATATTAATGATGTAGAAACCGATAAGATAAATAAACCATCACATAATTTAATTGGAGATGTAATTACTTTAAAGTCGGCAAATACCTTATATTTAATCTTAAGCATTTTAGGAGTTGGTATTGGCTTCTATCTTTCTAACCTAATAGGTAAACCAGGATTTTCAGCTATTTTTATTGTGATCTCTGCCTTATTATACCTTTATGCAACGTATTTAAAGCAGATATTAATTGCGGGGAATGTGGTTATAAGCGTATTGGTGGCATTTAGTATTTTAATAATTGGCTTATATGATTTACTCCCAGTGATCACTCCAGAGAATCAACAAACCCAATCCACTATATTTTCTGTATTATTGGATTATGCTCTTTTTGCCTTTCTACTAAATTGGCTCAGAGAAATGGTAAAAGATCAGGAAGATATTAGAGGCGATTATAATGCGGGTAGAAATACGCTTCCAATTGCCATAGGAGCAAGTAGAACAAATGTCGTGATCTTTGCAATTGGTCTTTTACCTCTTACAGCTGTTATCTTTTATTTATACGAATATCTTTTTGAAAGTTTATATGCTGTTCTCTACACTCTTCTGTTTATAGTGGCACCACTACTCTATTTTTTAATAAATATCTGGACTGCTAAAACTGTAAAGGATTATAAAACTCTTAGCCTTTTACTTAAACTAATAATGCTCATGGGAATTATCACATTGGGTCTGTATCAATTTATTTTACTCTAAATATGCTGAAGGAAAAACTTAAAAATCATAGAATCATTTTAGCTTCTGGATCCCCAAGAAGACATCAATTCTTAAAGGATCTTGGAATTCCATTTATCGTGGATGTAAAAAAGATAAAAGAAGTATACCCAGAAACCTTAAAACATTCAGAAATAACAGATTACCTATCCGAACTTAAAGCGGAAGTTTTTACACATTCCTTAAAAGAAAATGAGATATTAATCACTTCAGACACTATAGTATGGCATGAAGAAAAAGCTTTAGGGAAGCCATCTTCTACATCTGAAGCTTTCGATATGTTATTGTCTTTGTCTGGAAAAACTCATGAGGTGATCACTTCTGTAACACTCACTACCAGAACTTCCCAAAAAACTATAAACGCCAGCACGAAGGTTACTTTTAAAGAATTGACCAAATCAGAAATAGACCACTATATCTTACACTTTCATCCCTTAGATAAAGCCGGTGCTTATGGAATTCAGGAATGGATCGGTTTAATTGGAATAGTGAGAATTGAAGGAAGCTATTTTAATGTAGTAGGTTTGCCTACTCATTTGGTATATACAGAATTGCTGAAAATTGTAGAACTTTAATTTTTCGTATTTTTAAATTATAGGCCTGAATCAAATGAAAATATTTCTAAAATTCTCTGGTTTAATTATTTTTCTTTTACTTACAGCTTTAGGTTGTACGGATAAGGATTCAGAATCTTTTGAGAGTAAACTTCCGGAAAGATCCCTTACTGAAGATTTTAAAAAATATTGGTTTATTGGTGAAGCGGAGATCACTTCCTATAAATTAGAACAGTCCCGATATGGGGAAAACAGAGAAGGAACCGCAGTGCTTATTTTTGTTACGGAAGATTTTTTACCTAAGGACCAAGTAAAAGCTTATAAGTCTACTAATAATAGTATTCCAATATTAAAATTAAATGCCACAAAGAATTTTCTAACAGGAATCTATCCTTACTCCATTATGCAAAGCACTTTTTATCCGCTAGAAGGTAATTCTCATGCAATAAAGGTTGCAGCTTCAATTCAGGAATGGTGTGGGCAAGTTTATGTTCAGTTGAATAATCGAGAAAATTTTGAAATAGTTTCTCATTCTTACTTTGATGGCGAAGCAGATCAAGAGCTCGCTCTTTTTAAAACAAACTTGGAAAATGAAGTTTGGACACAACTAAGGATAGATCCAGATCTCTTGCCTACAGGGGAAATTGAGATGGTTCCTTCTATGGAATATTTAAAATTATCTCATCAAGAAATTAAAAGTTATGCTGCAATGGCCGAATTTTATCAGGATCAGGAATATAGCGTTTATAAAGTGAGTTATCCAGGTCTAAAAAGAGAGCTTAAAATATATTATAATAATTTTGCTCCTTATACTATTGAAAAATGGACAGAGCAAATTGAAGCGAATGGAGTATTACAAACCTCTACCGCAACGAAACTGGAAACTTTAAAAATTGATTACTGGAATAAAAACTCCAATAAAGATTTACCTTTACGCGATCAATTGAAATTAAATTAATGTACGAATTCTTTATCACCTATAGATCCGAATTAACCTATACTACAATTATTGTAGTAACCCTACTCATTCTTCAATTCATCTTAAAAAAGGCAGCGCACAAGGTTGGGAAACAAAGTGAGATACATATTACACGTACTCGCTTAATGTTTAAATACATAAACATTCTCGTGTTACTAATTTCGGTTTTTGCTCTAGCAATTGCCTGGGGAGTGGGATTGAAAGACCTATCCCTTATTTTTTCTTCTGTTTTTGCAGTAATAGGAGTTGCCTTATTTGCTATCTGGTCTATTTTAAGCAATGTTACTTCTGGAATAATTCTCTTCTTTTCCTTTCCTTTCAAGATTGGTGATAAAATTAGAATACATGATAAGGACGCACCTATCGTTGGTGTAATAGACGATATCAAGGCCTTTCACATCTTAATTATAAATGAAGAAGGTGAATTGATAACTTATCCTAACAATCTTATTCTACAAAAAGCGGTTTCACTTATCAAAAAAGATGTTTATAGAGATGAAGGAAAGGACAGTCTATAATTTTTAGCACCAGAATTCCTTAAAGAAGCCCTTATAAATTTATATATTTGAAATTATTGAAATCAATATTTTCAGATGCGTAAGATCTTTCTTTTTTTAGCCTTGATTCTGTGTATGAATGCACAAGGGCAAACTCCAAAAAAATTAAATTCTGCCGAAATAAATCAGGCACTTAAAAAACTGAATTTTTTAGGTTCCGTTCTCTATGTCGCAGCTCATCCCGATGATGAGAATACAAGGCTTATCTCCTATTTATCTAATGAAGTTAATGCCCGTACGGGATATCTTTCCATTACCAGAGGTGATGGTGGACAAAACTTAATTGGTCCTGAGCTAAAAGAACTTTTAGGTGTTATTAGAACACAGGAACTATTAGCTGCCAGAAGAATAGATGGTGGTGTACAACGCTTTACCCGGGCAATAGATTTTGGGTACACTAAAACTCCAGAAGAAACAATGAAGATCTGGGATAAAGAAGTGGTATTAGGTGATGTGGTTTGGGCAATTCGTAGCTTTCAACCAGATATAATAATCAACAGATTCAATCATAGAACAGCCGGAGATACGCATGGACAACATACAGCATCAGCTGTGCTAAGTTCAGAAGCATTTAATTTGGCTGGTAATAAAGATGCATATCCAGAGCAATTAAAATATACCAATACATTTTCACCAACCCGACTTTATTTTAATACCTCACCTTGGTTTTACGAAAGTCAGGAACAATTTGATAATGCCAATAAATCTAATTTTATACAATTTGATACCGGGGTTTATTTCCCTTGGAGCGGATTATCAAATCCTGAAATCGCAGCTTTAAGTAGAAGTCAGCATAGATCTCAAGGCTTTGGAAGCAGTGGAAGTCGGGGCAGTCAGATAGAATATATCGAACTTATAGATGGAAAAGTACCAGACGCAAAAGGGAATCTTTTTGCAGGTATAGATACTTCATGGAACAGATTAAAAGGTGGAGCAGCTATCGGAAAAATTTTAGAACAAGTAGAAAAGGATTTCAATTTTAGGGATCCCTCTGCAAGTATTCCAAAACTAGTTGAAGCATATAAATTAATCTCTCAACTTGAAGAAGGTTATTGGAAAACAATAAAGTTAGCAGAAATCAAAGATATTATACTTGCTGCCAGCGGACTATATCTTGAAGCTGTAGTTAATACTTCTAGCGCAGCTCCTTCTCAAGAAGTAAGGGTAGATCTGGAGGCTATAAATAGAAGTAAAACTGAAGTTATTCTTTCTTCTATTAGCCTAACTCCAGGAAGTTCATCTTTACAACCAAATTTGACCTTGAAATTAAATGAAGACTGGAGCGATAAACTATCCTATACCATTCCAAGTGATGCTCCATACACAAGTGCCTACTGGTTAAGTGAAGATGCTAAACTAGGCACTTACACTGTAAGGGATCAAAAATTAATTGGCCTACCGGAAACACCTAGAGCAACCAAAGCAATTTTTAATTTAAGAATATTCGGAGAAACTATTTCTTTTGAAAAAGTACTTCAGTATAAAAGCACTGATCCGGTAAAAGGTGAAATGTATCAACCTTTTGAAATTGTTCCAGCTGTTTCAGCTTCCTTCAATGATAAAGTACTTATTTATACGAATGGTGCCGCAAAGAATATTCAACTTACAATAACTGCTGAACAATCAAATGTAGAAGGAGAAGTTAGTTTGGCAACTTCAGATAAATGGAAGATCACTCCAGTTTCAACTAAATTCAGTATTAAAGAGATTGGTGGAACCGCAATTGTAAGCTTCAATATAACTCCACCCAAAGAGCAGAGCGAAGCAACACTTACTCCACAAATTAAGGTGAATGGAAAAGTCTATTCAGACGAAGTATTTAGGATTGCATATGAACATATACCATTACAAACCTTAGTATTACCTGCGAGAACCAAATTATTAAAACTGGAAATTGAGAAAAAGGGGGAACAGATCGGTTTTATAGAAGGGGCTGGAGATGTAATTCCCGAAAGTTTAGAACAAATTGGATATAAGGTTACCAAAATAGATCCAAATACTATCACCGCAAGCTCCTTAGCTAGATTTGATGCGGTAGTTTTAGGAATAAGAGCTTATAACGTCCTGGAGATTTTAAAATTTAAACAACCAGAACTTCTTAAATATGTAGAAAATGGTGGAACCCTTATCTCTCAATACAACACAAATCGTGGACTTGTAATAGATAATCTTGCCCCATTTCAATTAGAGCTTTCTCGCGACCGTGTTACTGAAGAAGATGCAAAGGTTGAAATTCTAGATTCAACAATTTCAGTGCTGAATACTCCAAATAAGATTACTCAAAAAGATTTTGAGAATTGGGTACAAGAAAGAGGTTTATATTTCCCCGATAAATGGGCTCCAGAATTCACTCCAATTTTTGCAATGCATGATGAAAACGAAGCAGCGAGCAAAGGAAGTTTGCTGATTGCCAACTACGGAAAGGGACATTATATCTACACAGGTTTAAGCTTCTTTAGACAATTTCCAGATGCTGTTCCTGGTGCTTATAGATTATTTGCTAACCTAATTTCAATAGGTAAGTAAATGAATTTACCAAAGAAATATATTTGGAAAAGATCTTATACTCTGGTATTACTCGCTAATATTGGATACATTCTACTGTTCTATTATTTAATGTACATATTCTCTTAATATGGAATTAATAGATTGGATAGTACTTATTGGAACCCTTGCCTTTATTGTGATCTATGGCGTTTATAAGACTAGAGGTAGCCATAGTGTTAAAGATTATATAGGCGGCGGAAAAGATTCCCAATGGTGGACCATAGGTCTTTCTGTAATGGCAACTCAGGCGAGTGCTATTACTTTCTTATCTACCCCGGGACAAGCTTATCATGACGGGATGGGTTTTGTTCAGTTCTACTTTGGATTACCAATTGCCATGGTGATCATTTGTATGGTATTTATTCCGATCTATCATCGTTTAAATGTATATACTGCATACGAGTTTCTGGAATCCAGATTCGATCTTAAAACCAGAACTCTAACTGCTCTCCTCTTTTTAGTTCAACGCGGCCTATCTGCCGGAATAACCATCTTTGCTCCTGCTATTATCTTATCCGCAGTTTTAGGATGGAACCTAACTACCCTGAATATTATTATTGGAGTATTGGTAATTGTTTATACAGTTTCCGGCGGAACTAAAGCAGTGAATGTTACCCAAAAACAGCAAATGGCGGTGATCTTTGCAGGAATGTTCGCTGCATTTTTTCTTATTATTCAATACTTGCCTGCAGATATCAGTTTTACCAATGCTCTAGACATTGCCGGAGCTAGTGGCAAGCTCGATATCTTAGACTTCTCTTTTGATCTGGATAATAGATATACCGTTTGGAGTGGTCTTATAGGAGGAAGTTTTTTAGCGCTCTCCTACTTCGGGACAGATCAAAGTCAGGTACAGCGATATCTCACCGGTAGATCTGTTCGTGAAATGCAATTAGGGCTCATTTTTAATGGAATCTTAAAAGTACCTATGCAGTTTTTCATTTTGTTAGTTGGGGTAATGGTATTCGTTTTTTATCAATTCAACCTAGCGCCACTAAATTTTAATCCTGCGGCACAAGAAGCAGTATTATCGTCGGAATATGCAGGAGACTATCAGGAATTGATGGTTAAGAATGAAGAGATCCAGGAGGAAAGAAAAGCAATCAGTATTAGATATGGAAACAGTTTAGAGAACTCAACTCAAAATGAACAAGCAATTTATAAAGGCGAAATTTTACAACTTAACACTCGAGAAGAAGCAAATCGAGAACAAGCTAAAAAACTAATTACTAATGTGAGTGAAGACATAGAAACCAACGACAAGGATTATGTCTTTATTCACTTTATTCTGAATAATTTACCTCGAGGTTTAATCGGACTTTTATTGGCCGTTATTTTATCTGCCGCAATGTCCTCCACCGCTTCTGAGCTGAATGCGCTTGCCTCCACCACAACCATCGATCTTTACAAAAGAAATGTTTCAGAAGAAAAAAGTGATGAGCATTACGTTAAAATGTCCAAATGGTTTACTCTAGTTTGGGGAGTATTGGCGATACTTTTTGCGAGTTTTGCCAGTTTATTCGATAATCTTATTCAGTTAGTAAATATCATTGGATCCATATTTTATGGAAATGTACTCGGGATTTTTCTTTTAGCTTTCTTTATAAAACACGTAAATAGCAACGCCGTTTTTATTGCGGCACTAATCACGCAAGCCTTGGTGATCTGGATCTATTATTTAGAAGTATTACCATATCTCTGGCTAAACTTGGTGGGCTGTGCGCTTGTAATGATTTTAGCTCTCATACTACAAAGCCTTATTTATTCTCCAGATAAAATTACAAATGGAAACAACTAAAACTTACAATTGGGGCATCTTAGGAGCTGGAAAAATTGCCGCAAAATTTGTAGATGATCTTCATAAAGTTCCCGGCGCAAAGGTATATGCAGTTGCCAGCAGATCTTTAGATAGGGCTGCAGAATTTGCTAATACAAACAATGTATCAAAGGCTTACGGTAGCTATTTGGAATTAGTACATGATAAAGAAATAGATATCATTTATATCGCAACTCCTCATGTTTTTCATTTTGATCATACTATGCTCGCCTTAGAGCATAAAAAGGCGGTTCTATGTGAAAAGCCTTTTGCAATGAATCGAGAGCAAGTTGTAGAGATGATAGCCAAAGCCAAGAAAGAGAATGTATTTTTAATGGAAGCATTGTGGACCTATTTTCTACCGCATTATCAATATGTTCTAAAATTAATAGCAACTAAAAAGTATGGAAAATTAAAAGAGCTAAAGGCAGATTTTGGTTTTGAAGCTCCGTATAATAGAGAAAAAAGAATTTTCAATAAGGAACTTGGTGGTGGAAGCTTATTGGATGTTGGTATTTACCCTGTATTCGCCGCTTTAACTACTTTAGGAATTCCAGATAAGATAACTGCGCATGCACAAATCGGGGAAACTGGAGTAGATGAAAATTGCGATATTCAATTTAATTATAAAGATGGAGCAATTGCTAATCTTAAAAGTTCAATTAAGGAAACTACACCAACCGAAGCTATTTTAAAATTTGAAGATGCTGTGATCACAATTAATAGCAGATTCCATCAACCTTCAAGCATCACTATTAAAACTGAAAAAAGGGAGGAAACTATAAATTTTGAAGTAGATACCCATGGGTACAACTTTGAAGTTATACATGTACAAGAAATGCTAAGTGAAAATAGAACTGAAAGTAATATAATGAGCTTTGAAAAAAGCCTGGAACTAATAGATCTTTTAGATACAATTCGAAAAAGGATCGGATTAGAATATTAAAAAAAAATCTTAAAAATATAAAAGCCCACTTTTAAAGCGGGCTTTTTTTTATAATAGAAGGAGATTTATAGTGCTCCCCATTCTTTTAATGATGCTTTATTCATCTTCACATAATCCATATTCTTAGCTTGTTCTGCTAAAGCCATAGATTTTTGTGCACTGGCAATAGCTTCTTTTTTCATACCTAATTCAGCTTCGATCAAAGATCTTTTTCTCCACATCCAGAATGCCTTCTCTTCCATAGAGGTAGCCTTCATAATCCATTCATGAGCTTTTTTGAGATCCTTACCACTTTCTTGGTAATAACTTGCGGCTGCATAAAAATCTGCAGCACCAGGACCCTTCATCACTTTTTCTATACTTGCTGAAGTCTTAGCATCTGTAGGAACTTTAAATGCTAAAGTTGCTAACGTTTTATCCCACATAAAATCTAGATCTGCTCCATCATTTTTAAGGTTATTAACGAATATGCCGAAAGATTCATTTGCAATTTCCGTTTTTCTAACTTTTGCCATTGCTTTCAAAGCAACCTTAGAATCTGACCATTCCTCAGGAGTACCCCAGTTAGAAGAATCTGAATAGAACATAACTTCCCACGAATCTTTATTTGGAACAGTATAGATTGCGTAAGTTCCTTTTGCTAATTTCTTTCCATCAATTTCCACATCATCACTAAAAGTGATCTTTGTATTATTATTTGCACCAGTACGCCAAACTTCACCAAAGGGCACTAACTCTCCAAAGATCTCACGACCTCTCGTTGCAGGACGAGAATATTCTAAAGTAACATCTGTAAGACCTACTTTCTGTTCAACTTTTGCTGAAGGACTAGGCTGTGGTGCTTCAATTTGTGCAGAAGTGTTTAATGCAAATAAGCCTGCACACATAAATAGTAAAACTTTTTTCATAATTTTTAGCTTGTTGATTTTTTCAAAGATACATAATCCCTAGTATAATCGTTAACTTACAACTTCAATAAAAATTACATTTTGTTTAACTTAACATATTTTATATTAAACAAAACTTAGTCTACTTTTATCCTGAAATTAAATTAAATGAAAATATACACAAAACACAGCAAACAGATCTTACCTATAAGCTTAGAAAAAGCATGGGAATTCCTATCAGATCCACAGAATTTGAAAGTGATAACTCCAGACTATATGGGATTTAATATACTTTCTGGAGCAGACAGACCTATGTTTCCAGGTCAAATAATCCAATATATAGTTACTCCTATTGCCGGAATTAAAACAACATGGGTAACGGAGATCACACACGTAAAACATTTGGAATATTTTGTAGACGAACAACGCTTTGGTCCATACGCTCTCTGGCATCATAAACATTTTATTAGGGAGATCGAAGGCGGTGTAGAAATGGAGGATATTATCGATTACAAACTTCCGCTAGGATTTCTAGGCGAATTGGTGCAACCTTTTCTGGTAGCTCCAAAATTGGAGGAGATTTTTGATTATAGAGCAAAAAAATTAACCGAATTATTTGGTGAATATAAAAAGGCAAATCCTGCGGAAGGAGTTTTAAAGCAAGACATTTTAAACTAATTAGTATCTAAACTTATGAAAAAGAATATTCTATTTATTGGAGGTTCCTACGGAATTGGACTAGCAAGCGCTAAATTATTGGCATCTGAAAACAACTTGTTTATTGCTTCCAGAACTAAAGAAAGTTTAGATGAAATAAATTGTACTCATTTAAAATTTGATGCCTCCAAAGATGATGTAAAGAATCTTGAACTCCCAGAAACTATTGATGGTTTGGTATATTTTCCGGGTAGCATTAATCTGAAACCTTTCAAAATGCTTTCTCCTGAAGCATTCGAAGAGGAAATGAATCTGAATTTCTTTTCCCTAGTGCGAGTAGTTCATAGTTTACTTCCAAGATTAAAAAAATCTGAACAAGCAAGTTTAGTGTTTTTTAGTACCGTGGCAGTTAAAGTGGGAATGCCCTTTCATACGAGTATCGCAGCGGCCAAGGGAGCAATTGAAGGATTTGCAAAATCCTTGGCTGCAGAATATGCCCCAAGTTTTCGAGTTAATGTAATTGCGCCTTCTCTAACCAATACAAAACTCTCTGAAAAATTGCTTTCTAATGAAGCTAAAGTAGAAAAAATGGGAGAACGTCATCCTTTAAAAAGAGTTGGAGAACCAGAAGATATTGCTAATGTTGTTCAATTCTTATTATCGGAAAAAAGCACTTGGGTTACCGGTCAAGTTATGGGGATAGATGGAGGATTATCTACACTAAATGTAAATTAATGAGTGATAAAATTTCTATATTTTGGTTTCGAAGAGATCTTAGATTAGATGACAATGTAGGGTTTCTAGAGGCGTTAAAAGGGGATTATCCTGTAATGCCGATCTTTATATTCGATACTGAAATTCTGGAAAATTTGCCTAAAGATGATGCCAGGGTTACATTTATTCATGAAACTCTTCAAAAGCTTCGGAATGAACTTCAGGAAAATAGCAGTTCTATTGGTATCTATCATGGAACACCAATTGAGATCTTCAAAATACTTTTCCAAAATTATAATATTCAGAAAATATATACCAATAGGGATTATGAACCTTATGCTAAAGAGAGAGATAGTGAGATAGCGGAATTAGCCAATTCACATGATGCTGAATTCTTAACTTTTAAAGATCAAGTGATCTTTGAGAAGGATGAAGTAATTAAAAGCAATGGTGATCCCTATGTGGTATATACGCCATATATGAAGTTATGGAAACAAGAGTTTAGGAAGCTAAATTTTGAGGTGGCTTATACCAACCAGTTTCTAAATAATTTAGTTGAAAATTCGAGGCTTCCCAATTTAAGTTTATCCGATATTGGATTTAAGAAATCGGCGATTACAGTTCCAGATTATGAGGTTACTCCTGCTTTAATTCGGGAATATGAAGCTAAACGAAATTATCCAGCTAAGGATGCGACTTCTCACCTAGGGCCGCATCTAAGATTTGGAACAGTTGGAATTCGAAAAATGATTAAAAAGGCTATTTCAGAAAAAAATGAAGTTTTTTGGCAGGAATTGATCTGGAGAGAATTTTTTATGCAGATTCTCGATCATTTTCCCGAAACCACAACCAATGCCTTCAAAAAAAAATACGATCGGATAGCATGGAGAAATAACGAGCAAGAATTTGAAAAATGGAAAACCGGAACTACGGGTTATCCAATGGTGGATGCGGGAATGCGCCAACTAAATGAATCTGGCTTTATGCATAACCGCGTTAGAATGTTGGTTGGTAGTTTTTTATGCAAGCATCTGCTAATAGACTGGCGCTGGGGCGAAGCCTATTTCGCCGAAAAATTATTGGATTATGAAATGTCTTCCAACGTTGGAAATTGGCAATGGATCGCTGGAAGTGGTGTAGATGCGGCTCCTTATTTTAGAATCTTTAATCCCACCACCCAAATAAATGATTACGATAAAGAGCTTGAATACATCAACAAATGGATTCCTGAGTATGATACAGCTAGTTATCCTGATAAAATGGTAGATCATAAGCAAGCTAGAGAACGTGCCTTAGAAGTGTATAAAAAGGCAGTTTCTCAATAATTATATTTATTTGAAAAGCTTCCTTGCTTTTTCAAGATCTTCAGGAGTGTCTATTCCAATTCCTTTAAAATTGGTTTCCACCATTTTAATATTCTTTCCGTATTCCAGATATCTAATACATTCAATTCTTTCCGTAGCTTCCAATTCCAGCATCGGCAAGCTGTAAAAATCCATTAAAGCCTCTTTTCTAAATGCGTAAACGCCAATATGTTTAAAATAGGTAACTCCCGAAGTAGTTTCTCTAGGATAAGGCAGCGGGAATCTTGAAAAATAAAGGGCAAGATTATCCTTGTTGGTAATTACTTTCACATTATTTGGATTAGAGATCTCGTCACTATCCATCATTGGAGTTTTTAAGGAAGCCAGATCGATTGTTTTTTCAGGATCGTTTCTAAAAACCTCTAATAATTTGCTCAGGCTTTCTTCATCTATTAACGGTTCATCCCCTTGAACATTCACCACAATATCCACATCCATATTAATAACCGCTTCAGCAATTCTATCGCTTCCGCATTCATGTTCCTTTGTGCTCATAATGCTTTTACCATTATTCGCCAGGATCTCATTATGGATTATATCACTATCTGTCACCACATAAACTTCATCGAACAACTTGGTGTTTAGCGCAGCTTCATAAGTTCTTAATATCACTGTTTTGCCATTAAGATCCTGCATCAGTTTTCCGGGGAATCTGGTTGCTTCAAAACGGGCTGGTATCATTGCTATAATTCGTAAAGGTTTGATTGTGCTCATAAATATTAGTTTTCAGTAAAAAATTCGTCTTTAAAACCTATCAGGTAGAGTTTATCGCTGGCTCTTGTTACAGCGGTATATAACCATCTTAGGTAATCCTTATCTATCCCATTTGGTAAATAGGGTTGTTCTATAAATATTGTTTTCCATTGTCCTCCTTGTGATTTATGACAAGTCATCGCATAAGAGAATTTTATTTGCAAGGCGTTGAAGAATTTGTTGTTCTTCACCTTTAAGAACTTCTTGTATTTAGAAGTCTCTTCCTCGTAATCCTTCATTACTTCCTGATACAACCTATTGCTATCTTCATAAGTTAAAGAAGGCGTGTTGCTCTCTAAGGTATCTAGAATTACAACGGTATCAAAAGCTGGCATTTTAGGATAATCTACCATTTGTACTTTTACTTCGGCAAATCTAAAGCCATATAATTCTTTAATACCTAGTATTTCGAGAACTTTAACTATATCTCCATTTGCTATAAAACCAGCTTCGGAAGTTGGTTTTACCCAAAAATAATTGTTCTTTACCACCATTAAATAATCACCAGACGAAATTTCTTCTTCTTGATATAAAATTCTGGAGCGTATTTGCTGATTATATTGATTGGCTCTTTTATTAGATCTAACAATTATGCTAGTCTCTTCATGACCCAAATTATCATAAGAATCTTGAATGGCATCCAAAATTTCATCACCATCCATCAATCGGATAAGATCTTTCTTTTCGGTGAGTTTAAATTTAAAGGATTCGTAAAATTCTTCAGCTAAGGCTTCTCTAATTCTGGTGGCATTAAGAAGAATATCGCTCTCCTCACTTTGCCTAACAACTTCATCCAATTCTATATGAGTCACAACTTTATCGTAATCTCTGCCTAAGGATTGCTCCATTAATGCAGGGCTAAGATCCAGTTTTACAGGTGGCAACTGTGCGGTATCTCCAATAAATATAAGATGGCAATTAACTCCTGAATCTACATATTGTATAAGATCTGAAAGCAAGCCTTTATTTTCAAAAAGCTTGGAATCCTGATCCTCGTCTGGGATCATAGAAGCCTCGTCTACAATAAAAACTGCATTTCTATGCTTATTTGGTTGTAACACAAATTGTACTCCTGCCCCACCGGTCTTTTTTGGAAAATAGATTTTTTTATGAATTGTTTGCGCTTCTTGATTGGAATATAATGAAATTACCTTTGCAGCTCTTCCTGTGGGTGCTAATAAAATACCCGCTCTTTTTATCTTCCAAAGGTTTTTTACAAGCGAACTTATGATGGTTGTTTTCCCCGTTCCGGCAAATCCTTTCAATAAAAACAGTGAATTTGCAGTTGGATTAACAACATATGCAGCTAATTGCTGTAAAGCTATATCTTGTTTAATTCTTGCCTCGAAGCCTAACTCATTGATTAACAGTTTATAAAATTTATTGGCAGTAATGGTTTCCATAGGCTATCTTGCAAATCTCAAAGATAACAATGGATTTTTAGGGCAGAAACTTTTACGAATAAAAAAAAATTGTAGATTTGCGATGAACTCTTAATAATTAAAAAAGTCAAACGCATGAAACTTGTCATTCAATTAGTCCTTTGGATTGTGATCATATTTTTGGGATACCTGGTGTTCAACGCAGTGTATGAGCCAATTCAATTTAATAAAGTTAAAGAGAAACGTTACTCCAAAGTAATTGATCGACTTAAAGATATTCGTGCCGCACAATTAGCGCATCAGGAAATCACCGGATCTTTTGAAAAAGATTTCGACAAACTGGTAAGGTTTATTGATACTGCTGAATTTACACTAACGCAAAGAAGAGACTCCACCGTTTTGGATGAAGAGTACAGAAAGGCATTTGGTGTAGATAAGTACAAAGATGTGGTGGTTATAGATACTTTAGGAACCGCATCAGTTAAAGATTCTTTATTTGGAAAAGATGATCGTTATAAGAAAATGATGTTTGTTCCCGTTGACGGAGTAGACGCTAAGTTTACCATGGATGCTGGTACAATTGTAAAAAACGATACTAAAATTCCTGTATTCGAAGCTAAGGTTGCTAAAAAAGTGATTTTAAATGATCAGGACAAAGATCTTGTAATGACAGAGAATCAAGTAGTTTCTGTTGAAGGTGTAAATGGTGCTTTCATAACAGTTGGTTCAATGGAAGATATTAAGACCGAAGGAAACTGGCCTAGAGCTTATGATGACAAACAGCAGTAAGCAAGAAAATCATACAATATTAAAGATGTCCATTCAGGTTCGCCTGAATGGATTTTCTTTTTGCATTATAGACTGCAACACGAATGATATCCTTTGGTTTAAAAAAAGGGATTTAGGAAAAGAAAACAGTCCTGTAAAGATCTTGGAAGAGATTGAAAGGTTATATGCAGAGGAAGAAATGCTGCAGCATGAATTTAATGAGGTAGGAATTCTTTTTTCTAATGATCTTTTTACTATTGTTCCTGCCGCTTATTTTATCGAAGAAGAAGCCTCTACTTATTTAAAATTCAACACCAAGATCCTTCAAACAGATGTGGTTGCTCATGATCTACTCTCTAATGATTTGGTGAATGTTTATATTCCATACACCAACATTAATAATTATTTTTTCGATAAGTATGGTGAATTTGAATATCAGCATAATATTTCGGTGCTTATTGACGCTATTTTAGCAAAAAAACAAGATTCCAAAGAGGCACAGATCTACTTAAACGATTATAACAATTATTATGAATTAGTGATCGTTCAAAACAATAAATTAGTACTTGCAAATACGTTTCATTATGAAACTAAAGAAGATTTTATTTACTATCTTTTGTTCACTTTGGAACAACTGGATTTAAATCCTACTGAAGTTTATTTGTGGTTAATGGGAACTATTGTAAAGCAATCTGATATTTACGATATTGCATATACCTATATCAGAAATATAGATTTTTTAATTCCGGCCTTCAGTTTTACGGCAGATATTGATAGATCTGAATCATTTCATAGAGAAGCTTTTTCTCTTTTAAAAACTATTAAATGCGAATAATATCTGGTCAACATAAAGGTAGAAGAATTACAGCCCCAAAAAAATTACCTGTAAGACCTACTACAGATATGGCTAAGGAAGGATTATTCAACATTTTAAATAATACCTACCATTTCAATAAATTGCAGGTTTTGGAATTATTTTCTGGCTCAGGAAATATTTCTTATGAATTCGCATCCCGAGGAGCAATTGCAGTTACAGCTGTAGATGAAAATGTAGATTGTATTAAATTTATTAAAAAGACCAGTGAAGAATTGGAATTAGACATAACCGCAATTAGAAGTGATGTTTTTAAATATTTAGAAAAAGCTCCAATAAAAGCAGATATTATTTTTGCGGATCCTCCCTATGATTTTGATGATTCGCAGTTTCAAAAAATTGCTGATCTTGTATTCCAGAATGATCTTTTAAATGAATATGGTGTATTAATCATAGAACATTCCAAGCATACCAAAATGGATAATGTGGAGCACTTTAATGTAGGTAGAAGGTATGGCAATTCAATTTTTAGCTTTTTTAAAGTAAAATGATGGGGAATGAGTGATTTAATAAAATCTATAAAATTAAATTTTACAACATTATATTTCCATGAGAATTTTGTGATTTCTGTAGTTAATGAAGAGGCTGTTTTTAGCCATTCCCAACTTATGGAGGTAGTTAATAATTGCAAGGAGTTCTTTAACGAAAAAAGGTTTGTTTATATCTCAAAAAGAATAAATAATTATAATGTAGATCCAACAGTATATATAAAACTTGAAGAGATAAGAAAAAATTTGATCGGTATTGCCATAGTAAGCAATAATGTTTCTTCCCTTAAAATGGCCGAGTTTGAAGAAACTTTCTCTAAAGTAAACTTCAAGATCTCTTTAGAGCTGGAAGAAGCGATAGAATGGGCAGAGGCTTTAATAAAAAAAGTAGGCCTGTAAGCCGGATTCTGTTTCAAGATCTCCTACGAGAACAAGACCCTTATCATTTATCTCCTATTCTTGTTACCAAGAATATTTAGCTGCCTACCCTCCAACAACGGGCGAGCAACCCTTAAATGCTGGTATACATGGCATTGCACCGCATAGAGTTTACCTGGTTTCACTACAGCTTAACCTGTACATACTTTCTGTTGCACTTGTCCTGATCTCACGACCGGTGGGTGTTATCCACTATGCTGCTCTACGGTGTCCGGACTTTCCTCCACACCGGGGGTGTAGCGATAAGGCGACCTACTTTCCTACAAAGATACAGCAGCATTTTAAATCTAGCATTATCAAGCCCTAATAGAATTTTATTAAAAATTTAATCCATAATTATCTTAATAAAAAATAGAATTTAGGCTTACATCTTAGGGATGGTATTTCTATATTTGTTTTTCAAAATTTATCTATGGAGCATTTTGTTGTATCGGCACGAAAATACCGCCCTCAAACATTTAAGGATGTAGTGGGACAACAGGCTATTACCAATACACTTTTAAATGCCATAGAACATAATCATTTAGCGCAGGCTTTGCTCTTTACTGGTCCTCGTGGTGTAGGTAAAACAACTTGTGCACGCATCTTGGCTAAGATGATCAATCATGATGGCACTCAAAAACCAGATGAAGATTTTGCTTTCAATATTTTTGAACTTGATGCCGCATCCAACAACTCGGTAGATGATATTCGAAATTTGATAGACCAGGTAAGGATCCCGCCACAAGTTGGAAAATATAAAGTGTATATTATAGATGAGGTACATATGTTATCTACCTCTGCCTTTAACGCTTTCCTTAAAACTTTGGAGGAACCACCAAAGCATGCTATTTTTATTTTAGCTACCACAGAAAAGCATAAAATAATCCCTACCATCCTTTCTCGTTGCCAGATCTTCGATTTTAAAAGGATCACAGTTACCGATGCGCGGAAGTATTTGGGATACATCGCAGAGCAGGAAGGAATAGAAGCTGAGGAGGAAGCACTACATATAATTGCTCAAAAAGCAGATGGAGCAATGCGGGATGCACTTTCTATTTATGATAGAGTTGTTAGCTTTAGTGGCGCAAAACTTACCAGACAAGCAGTTACAGAGAATTTAAATGTACTGGATTATGAAACTTATCTAAATATTACTCAGCTAATTTTAGATAATAATATTCCTCAACTTCTCGTAGATTTTAATACCATCCTATCTCAAGGTTTCGATGGGCATCACTTTATTTCCGGGATTGCCTCTCATTTTAGAGATCTTTTAGTCTGTAAAGATCAAAGAACTATAGAACTTCTGGAAGTAGGAGAAACGGCTAAAGCTAATTATTTTAAACAATCTCAGCAAACCTCTCATTCATTTTTACTAAAGGGAATTGAAATGGCGAATGATTGTGATCTTAAATATAAAGCCAGTCGTAATCAGCGATTATTAGTTGAATTATGCCTGATGCAACTTGCCTCTATCAATTTTGATGGAGAAAAAAAAAAGCCTGAACCTTTCATAATTTCTCCAAAGCATTTTGAGAATAGTTTAAAAGTTTCAGTTCCGGTTTCTGCGGAAGAAAAAAAGGTGATCACTGATGAAGAATTCTCCACGAAATTTGGACAAACTGAAGCTTCAGCATTAATTCCTGATAAGGCTTCAGAAGAAAAGGAGATTTTGCCTACCGAAATTAAATCAGATTCGACTTCCGAAGAAATTCCAATACAAATACCTTCAAGAGAACTAGTTTCTATTTCAGAAAATAAAGAAACTGAAAATACTGAAACTCCCAAACAACCTGAAGTTTTATCAACAGAAAACTCTAGTTTCCAAAAAAAGGTTTCTGGACTTTCTATTAAGAGTATTCAGCAGAAAAAGGAGATCCTGGCAAAAAAGCAAGGTGAGAAAGCAGCTCAAAATGAGGAGATGGATGAGCCCATTAATGAAACTCAATTACATGCCGCCTGGGACGAATATATTCATCGACTTAAGAATAAGGGATCTAAAATATTGGCATCCATCTTGGAAACTGATATGCCAAAACTTAATGGTAAGGTTATAAGCATTCAATTACCTGCAGAGACCATGAAAAAGGAGTTGGAACGAAGTACCAATCCGTTAATGCTATTCTTAAAAAAGAAGCTTCAAAATACCCTTATAACACTGGAGATAGAAGTGAATGAACAAGTGGCTAAGAAATATGCCTTTACAGATATGGAAAAGTTTAATAAACTGAAAGAACAAAATCCATTATTAGAAAAATTACGAACCACTTTTGATCTAGATATATAAGTATGCTTGGTTTAAAACTTCCTACAGATCCTCGCTGGGTTTCTATCGCCGAGAAAAATATTGAAGAGATCCTTATAGATCACGCCTATTGTGAACAAAAAGCAGCATCTACGGCTATCTCTCTAATTGTTTCTTTTCCAGAATATTCAGATCTGGTAAAAGAAATGACAGTTTTGGCAAGAGAGGAAATGGCTCATTTTAAAATGGTACATGATAAAATTCTAGATCGTGGCTATGTAATGGGCAGAGATAGAAAGGATGAATATGTATTAGAGTTGCTCAAATTCTTTCCAAAAGGTGGCTCTAGAGTTAACCAATTAGTTCACAGACTTCTAATTGCCGCACTAATAGAAGCTAGAAGTTGCGAACGTTTTAGATTGCTTTCAGAAAAATTACAAGAAGAGGAACTGAGGGATTTCTATAGAAATCTAATGGTTAGTGAAGCTGGGCATTATACGCTTTTCCTGAATTTTGCCAGACAATATGGCGACCGTCAAGAAGTAGATACCAAATGGCAGGAACTACTGGAATTTGAAGCTAAGGTGATGAAAAACCTAAGTAAGACCCAAAGTATACACGGATAAACTTTCTCTACATTTTTTCCTGATATAGGGACTTGATAATTCCATCTGCCAACCCGATCTTAGGCACATAGATCCTTCTGGCTTTTGTCCATTTCATCGCAGATAAGTATATTCTTGTTGCTGGAATAATTACATCGGCACGGTCATCGTTTAAATTAAGCTCTGTAATCCTTTCTTCATAAGTAAAGGAATTAAGGAGTTGATAATAAGAACTTAAATAGAGGAAACTAAGCGGTTTCCCGATAGCTTTCCCACTGCTTTTAAAAATATTATTAATGTTACCTCCAGAACCAATGAGATCTATTTTATTATAGTTCTTGGTTACTTCTCGCACCCAAGTCTCTACTTCTTCCCAGATTTCTGGTTCTGCAATATTTTTAAGCAATCGTACCGTTCCTAATTTAAAAGATCTTGAAGTAATGGTTTCCCCATTAGAAAATAAGGTAAATTCGGTGCTACCCCCACCCACATCTACATAAAGATAGGTCTTATCACTTTGGATCAGCAAATTAAGGTCGGTAGTTGCGATTATAGCGGCTTCGTGGCTTCCATTTATAATTTCGATCTCTACCCCTGTTTTCTCAGCTATTTCATTAACTATACTTACCCCATTTTGAGCTTCTCTCATTGCAGAAGTTGCACAGGCTTTATACTTTTCGATCTTATGAGATTTCATTAGCAACTTAAAAGCTTGCATAGTATCTATCATTCTCAGCTTATTTTCTTCTGAAATTAATTGAGACATGAACACATCTGCTCCTAACCTAATTGGAACACGCACCAAAGATGTTTTCTTAAAAATAGGCTCTCTTCCCTCCTGCTCTGTGATTGTAGATATTAACAATCTCACAGCATTGGATCCTATATCTATAGCTGCATATTTATGTTGTTTTATCAAACTTCTATGGCTTCTAATTTTTGTTGATAATAATCGTACAGTGCATATTGAGACCTAATGGCAGGAACTGCTTTTTTTCTGTACGCATTGTCCTGATTTGCACTTAAAACACGTGCTTTTACATTGTCCTTCCAACTTATCATAAAGGTTTCTAGAATCTCCTTTTTGATTTCTTCATCGTAGATTGGACAGGAAACTTCCACTCGAAAATCCATATTTCTGGACATCCAGTCGGCAGAAGAAATATAGATCTTGGGTTTTCCTGCATTTTCAAAAATAAAAACCCTTGGATGTTCTAAAAATTTATCTATAATACTAATAGCTTCAATATTGTCACTCATTCCAGGAACTCCTGGGATTAAAGAACATATACCTCTAACAATTAGCTTGATCTTTACACCTGCCCTACTAGCTTCATATAACTTATCTATTAAAGTATAGTCTGATAGGCTATTTAATTTCAATTTTATACCACTAGCCTTGCCATCTTGAGCATTCTCAATTTCCGTAGTGATCAATTTTACTAACGCCATTTTAGTATAATGTGGAGAAACCAGTAAATGCTTGTAGCGGCTTACTTTATAATTGATCTCGAAGAAATCGAATACCTTATTTAATTCTTTTAAAATATTTTGATCACCGGTGAACAAGGTATAATCTGTATAAATCCTTGAAGTAGATTCGTTGAAATTTCCAGTACTTACAAATCCGTATTTATGAAGTTTTCCATCTTCTTCACGTTCGATAACACAGGTCTTACAGTGAACTTTTAATCCGGTAACACCAAAGATAAGGTTTACCCCTTCTTGTTGCATTTGTTCTGCATACTTAATGTTTGCAACTTCATCGAATCGCGCTCTAAGTTCAATTTGAACGGTTACTTTTTTACCATTTTTAACAGCATTAATTAGGGAGCTGGCAATGTGAGAAATTTTTGCTAGTCTATAAATGGTGATCTTTATAGTGCGCACTTTTGGATCCAAAGCTGCTTCCCTTAAAAACTTCACAACATAAGCAAAGGTTTGATAAGGAGCGTATAGCAAATAATCCTTTTTAGCGATCATCCCCAGTAAACTTCCTTGTAATACCAATCCTTTTATTGGTAAAGGTTCTATAGCCGGATATAACAATTTGTCATTTCCGAGATTTGGGAAATTCATATAATCCCTTCTGTTGTGATATCTTCCTCCTGGAATAATACTATCTGTAGAATCTATTCCCATTTTACCCATTAAGTACCCTAAGGTATCTTCAGCAATATTCATATCATAAACAAAGCGAACGGGGTCTCCTTTAATTCTATCCTTTACACTTAAGGAGATCTTTTCAATAAAACTCTTACTAAGATCACTATCTATATCTAACTCTGCATCTCTAGTTATTTTAATCATATGTGCAGTCACACTTTCATATTCAAAAATATTGAAGATGGTTTTTAAGTTGAATCTTATAAGATCATCTAATAAAATTATATATGTTTTTCCATCCTCATCTGGTAATACCACAAACCGGTCTATGCTTCTAGGGATTTCTATAAGCACATACTTTTTATCTCTTACATGTCGATTAAGTAATTTTGAAATACCTTGTTGGGGGATCTCTTCTTTCATTACCATTTTTACTGCCAAATAAGCCGCACTATCCTTTAAACTTGGGATTTCTACCAGATCATTTAGAATAATAGTTACTAAAGCCGGACTAACCTTAGATAAAAAATAGTTCTTTATATATGCCTCCTGAGATTCGGATACCTGTTTTTCATTAATGATATAAATATCATGTTCTTTAAGTTGTTCCTGAATACTGTGCAGTACTTGTAAACTTTCAGATTGCTGTTCTATCACGATTTGTGTGATCTCTTCTAAAAGTTTACTCGCCTTAATTCCCCCTAAAATGCTCTTGGCGCTTTTTCCAGCCAGGTCTATACGTTTAATTGTGGCGTAACGTACTTTAAAGAATTCATCTAAATTATTAGAAAAGATCCCTAAGAAACGCAGTCTTTCTATAAGTGGAACAGATTCATCTTCTGCTTCCTGTAGGACACGAGCGTTAAACTGAAGCCAACTAAGTTCCCTGTTAATGTATTGGTTATTACCCATTAATATTATCGTAAGTTTTTAGGAAATAAACTTAGTATAGTTTTTCCATTTTCAATTTTTTCCCAACTATCCGTTTTAAAATCGAACATGGTAAGACCTGTTGTTGGTACATTATCTAAATAGGTATCACCTAATAAATTAACCAGATTAGTAGTTGCGGGATTATGCCCGAAGATCATTAAATTATCTATGCTATTATCACAATTCTTGATCTGATTAAAAAGATCGTTCACATTAAATGTATATAACGAGTTTATAACAATAAAATCTTCATCGGCAATGTTCAAGTTTCTTTTAAATATTTTAGCAGTTTCCAAGGCTCTAATCGCGGGACTAGACCAGATTAAAAGCGGCTTACTTAAAAAACTTTTAAAAGTTTTGGAAACCAATTCCCCATCGTTTTCACCCCGTTTCTGAAGAGGTCTTTTATCATCTGGTAAGTTTTCCTCCCATGAAGATTTTCCGTGTCTAACTAATGTTAACCTTTTCATAACTATGGTGCTAAGCGTTTAAATGTCCAAATCCTTCTTTCTTCCGTATATAATATCCTGTCGTGTAATCTATTGCTTCTACCCTGCCAGAATTCAAAACTTATAGGTTTTACCAAAAATCCGCCCCAAAATTCGGGTTTGGGTATTTTTTTATCTTGAAATTCAAGTTCCAGTTCCTTCAAAGTTTTATCCAAAACTTCTCTTGATGCAATTTCTGAACTCTGGTGTGAGGTCCATGCACCCAACTGACTTCCTCGAGGACGTGAACTAAAATATTCTTTCGCTTTATCTTCTGAAGATTTCTCTGCTGTTCCTTTAATTATCACCTGTCTCTCCATTTCAGGCCAGAAAAAGGATAAGCAAACCTTTGGATTCTCTACAATGGCTTTTGCCTTATCCGAACCAAAATTGGTGTAAAATATAAAGCCTTCAGTATTAAATTCTTTTAAAAGAACAATTCTGCTCTTAGGAAAACCATCAAGACCTATACTGGAAACATTCATCGCATTGACTTCCGAATTAGAACTGGAACCTTCCATTTCCTCAAACCAAGTTTTAAACTGAACAAATGGATCTTTTTCAAGATATTCCTCTAGTAACTCCATTTTGTTATAATTTCTGCGGTAATCAGATAAATTTTTACTCATCTATAAAGCTTTGCTGCAATTTACAAGATTTGAAGATAAATCATTGAAAAAGGCTAGATTAAAATCAAAGATAATTCATAGGATAAATCAACTTATACTGAACATTAGACAGACATACTAATGCATAATTTATTCAAATAATTTTGTGCTTATGAATTAAAAGATATTATTGATTCAATGCTAATAGTTGAATTTCAATAATTATAATATCTCTGCTTTCCAACTTAGAAAAAGCTAAAAAAGCAACATTAAAAAAAGTAAATTTTTATTTAATTTTTTACCCTAAAATAGGTGAAATCCCGTATTGAATATTTCGATTTAAGGTAATTTAAATTAATTTATTACATTCGAAATGGGTGAAAACGAGCAGTTTACGCAATTAGTTTATGTACTTAATGCCATAAATCAGGTACTTAATCTAAAATATTGGGGAATTATATTTTTAACAACATATTATAATAAATTTACTTCATATTAATACAAATTTCAAATTGCCTCAAATCGATTTGTAAAAGATTCCCCCCACAAAATCTTCTGTATGATATAACATTTGTTCCGCCCCTAAAAGTGAACAAATTGTGATTAAGCCCCAAGCAAAATCACTCCATTTTATAAGTCAATTAATAATTATCAATTTTTGAAATCCCTGTATCCATGTTGGAACGGGTATCATAAATAAAATTAGTACTAATTCAAAAGTGTACATTATGGTTTGGAAAACTACTCTCGAAATTTGGGAATCTTTGCAAATAATTTCATCCAATTATTTCTCCAAAAATAAATCAATTGAAAGCTATTTAAGAATAGTATTCGTTTTGCTATTTGGGGTATTTTTTAATTCCGCCCTATTAGCACAAACAGCGCCAGTAATAGTTCCTAGTGGAGGTTTTGGAATTGATGGAAATTTAAAAGCCAATTTAACAGTTTCCGGAATTGGAGACTGGATACCCGGTCCTGTGGGAACGGGAGGTTATGTACTTTCATCAGTTGGAGTTCCTTTAAACAGTTCTACTACTACCCTTATTAGGGATGAATATAATAACGGGAATGATAATTCTTTTACACAAGGTGCGAAAACTGGACAGAATCCGGAGGATTGGACGTGGACAAAAGCTCCCGTTACTGGAAAGGGAGATATACATAATGCAATGTATCATCTAGGAAAAGATGCACAGAATAACGAATGGATAATTGTTGGAAGTGATCGCAGAGAAACCACTGGAACTAGTTATATAGATTTTGGATTCTTTCAGAACACCCTTACTGCAGATGCAGATGGGGGATTTACTTCTGCTGGAACGCAAGGAGGAAGAACTGTAAATGATATTTTATTAACAATAGAATACCCTTCGGGAGGATCTGTGGCAAAAGTATTTTTCTATGTATGGACCGAATTTACAGATAGGAAAGGTGCCAAATTTTATGCGTACGAGTTAAAAGATATTTCAGGAACCAATATTGCTTTTGCACAATCTAATGCCACAACTGTAGATGTTCCTTTCGGAGCTTTCGGTTCCACTAATTATGGTATAAATCAATTTGTAGAGGCTGCCTTAAATTTAACCGAAATATTAGGAAGAGTAGATCCTTGTATTGGAGTAAGCATAAAAACCATTTTAATAAAGACTAAGAATTCAGATTCAGAAACAGCTGCTTTAAATGATTTTATAGACCCGATTCAGGTTAAATTATCTTTTGGAACTGCTACTATTAGTTATGAAGGAAGTCCAGTATGTAAATCAACTCCTTCAATTACTCCCACTTTAACTGGAGTAACTGGCGGAAATTTTACATCCTCTTCGTCAAATCTTGTTGTAGATAGTTCTACTGGGACTGTTGATGTTGCAGCTAGTCAACCTGGCACTTATGATATCACTTACACCTTTGTAACAAAAGGATGTACAAAAACTACTAAAACAAGCATAACAATTGTTGCTAATCCAGCAGCGCCAGTAGCTGGACCAGTAACACAACCAACCTGTACTTCGACAACTGGAAGTTTCCAAATCACGAACTTCGATGCGAGCAGCACCTATAACTTTACTCCTGGTGTGGTAAGTATTTCAATTACTGGATTGGTAACAGCCAACTCAGGAACTTATACCTTTAAACAAACCAATGCTGCGGGATGTACTTCTCCAGCAAGTGGAAGTGTGGTAGTAACTGATCAACCTAATACACCAGCAGCGCCAGTAGTAGATTCTACTGTAAACACCACTTGTAGTCTTAATAACGGTTCTATTTCGTTAGTAGCAACGGAGGGAGTCGAGTATAGTATAGATGGAGAAAATTACCAATCAAATGGTAATTTCAATAACTTATTGCCAAACACTTACTCTGTTACCGCAAGAATTATAAATGGAGAATGTATTTCATCTTCAACTGAAGTTATAATAAACGCCATTCCGGATACCGAAGATCCAACTTTTGGAACTGTAGCAGATATCAATGTA